>Ga0256405_10001321_pt1 | contig 68441 bp, 64 predicted proteins | sample RumenRJG_02DNA_FD_189096 | JGI IMG/M metagenome (GOLD analysis project Ga0256405, IMG submission 189096) | Bovine rumen microbial communities from Lethbridge, Alberta, Canada - RJG_02 | ecosystem: Host-associated > Mammals > Digestive system > Stomach > Rumen | place: Canada: Alberta... | reverse complement strand
AATGATGCCGGTGGCCATGGCGTGGGTGCCATACCCGTTCCCATCCCGAACACGGAAGTCAAGCCCCACAGCGCCGATGATAGTGGCTTCGCGCCGCGAAAGTAGGAGGCCGCCGGCTTTTTTTTATTTTCTTTCCATACAATCACATACTACAATCTATTAACATCTGATTATGATTTTGTTTTTAGAGCAATGCAAGGCATGGAAGTGTTTTGCAGCCCCTGAATTTAGTTGCCTGTAACTGCGTCCATTGGTATGTTAAATCTTAGTAGCGGACGGCGATTCCGTACATCTTGTATTTGCCGTTTGAAAGTTTGTCGGTTTGTATGTGTACTACCTCCATGGCATTAGGGTATGTCTTCTGCGCTTCCTAATGAATTTTTTTCATATTTAACCCCGAGTAAATTTTTATGAATACTATACAAAAAAAGTAAATTGTCACCTTGTGGGGAAGGGGAGTTCAAGAAGGGATGCTTGGCCCTGCGTTTTTATGCGGAAACCCATGGCTTGTAGGTTGGGGAAGGCTGCTAGATATGGCATATTAATATGCGGCAGGGATTGGAGGGGCCCGCCGCAGGCGGGTTGCGCCAGCAATGGAGCGGGTAGGGTCCCGCGGTTTTCGCAACGTAGTTTCAAGCGACCCCGGAAAGCCCACACAAAGGGCATGCTTTCTTTGCAGGGAGAGGAACCGCTGTAAAGATGGCAGTGCCGCAAAAATAAAAAAAAGAGGATTATAAGAAAAATCTATAGCTGGCGTATTGAGTAGTGAATTTTTCCGAGGATGCGGATGTCCGTACTTTGGACGCTTTCGGTCATTTCCTTGTAATCAGGGTTGTCGGATATGATGTGCCACAAATTGTTGTCGCGGTGCAATCGTTTTATAAAGCCCGAACCCTTGTACTGGAGCGCGTAGATTCCGTCTTTGTTTTGCCAGCCGATGCCGTCGCAGATTACGATGTCGCCGTCAAAGAGGGTGCTTTCCATGCTGTCGCCGTGGACAGTGAGGGCTGCGGCTGTGGAGGCGTATTCCCTTAGCCGGCTTGGAACCGGGATGTAGCCGCTTATGCTGTCTTCGTTGGGGAGAAATTCGCCCTTTCCTGCGCTCAGCAGCTGGTCGTAGAGCGGGACCTGTAATATGGAAGAAGATTCTCCGTTTGCGTATTCTTCACCGAGCAAGTCCTCTATGCGGCAATCAAGAGCCTGGGCGATTCGGTATGCGGTGTCAACACCGGGGAAGCGTTTGTAGTAAATCATGTTCCTGAGGGTTTGCAGGTTGACGTCTGTTTTTAGGCAGAGCCACTGCTGCAAAAGTCCCTTTGCCTTTAGCTGCTGCTTTACGTTGTTCCAAAAAATAGAGCTCTTTGAATCCATAAGAAAACTATAGCACAATTTTTTATTTTTGAAAATCCCTTTTTTGTGAAAATAATATACTTTTTTGAGGATTTTCTATTGACAAATCCCTAAAAAAGGATATAATGATAATTGTCCTGTTAAAGCAAGATGAATCCCATTTCTTCTTTGCTGACCCATATATATTCCACTTGCCGCATAAAGTTGAGCTTTTAATCCCACGGAAGTGAGACTTTTTGCGGCTACCTTTTTTGTTTGATGTATTGTTTTTATTTTTCACTGGACGCTTAGAGGCAGGATGCATACTGTAAACTCTGTTGTAGGGTAATGATGAAAACTTTTCTATTCATTTTTTTTAGCCTTTTTATTGGCTGCAAAAGTGCAATGGCTAAAATATCTGCTGATGCAATTCCTGGGGGCTGTAGCAATGCAGTTTTGCTTATGCAGAATATAGGCTTTCCTACCGTCAAACCCGACTGCAGTAATTGTTGAATTTTCACCTTGATTATGTTGAAGAAATGCGTATCATTTTTTATGCTAGGAAGTGCGTAAAAGGAAAGGAAATGATTTTATGGGCTTGGACGGTGCAAAAATTATAGATGGTGATTTGGCAAATGATATATATAATGATTTTATGTCTCTTTATGATGAAGGTTATGAAATTGAAGAGATAAAATCAAAAATAGAGGAGTACAAACTAGAACTAATAGATGATCTTGAGCAGGAAATATATCTTACGGTTTTTGCCCAGGCTTTGTGGGAGGTCGGGGAAAATGTTGAAGATCTAAGGCAGAAAATAGAGGGGTTTCAAAGATCGAATAAAGCGTTTGCAATATGGAATAAAGTGGACAAGAATCTTGCGGAAGAGCGGAAGAAAGTCATAGGCAGATTTTTGAAAAAAATTTCGGTAAAAAGAAAAAGTCCACGGCCACGCAAAAAGTATAGGAAGATAAAAAATGCAATTTTTGCCACAGGAGATCTATTGTCTTTGGAAAGTAAAAATAGGAAGATAATTGTTTTGATGGCAGGAAGTTTTCAGAACGGGAATAGCTTTGTCTATAAGTTTGCTTTTTGCAAAGAATCGTTTGATGCGGCCCCAAATGAAACGCGAATAAATAGATTGGAATTCTTTGGGCGCAAGATTCCGAGCAGCTTGACTGAATGCGGGTTTGTATTGGGACTTGAAGAAATTTTTGTTGAGCATTCAGACCTGGTAAAGATAAAAAATGAATTTGCAAAGTTTGGGCATGTGGAATTGGATAAGGAAAAATATGTCGACGGTTCATTCTCTTATTCATCTTCTACAGAGGAAATTATAAAAGATTATGATAGGATATCTTCTAATAGCAATGAATTAAGGTATAATATTAGCCTTAGGGAAATAAGCTAGGCTACAAAAAATGTTGCAGAACCAATATTATAGAGGAAGTTTGGAGAGATAAAGATGAAAAAAAAGATTTTGTTTATAGCATATTGTCTTTGCGCAATTGCATCCTTGTTTGGCAAGAGTGTGGATAATTCTTTTAGCTTGGGCAAGGCAGAAGATATAAAGGAGATTGTTGTTAGAAAAAGAAATATAAATGACCGTCAACAGGATATTGTCGTAAAACTAAATGAAAGTCAAAAAAATGAATTTTTTGAAAGAATAAAATTTTCAAGACAGGAACGCTATCTAAAAGTAATGCTTTTATATGAAGCTACTATTTATTATAGCAACAATGAAAGTACAAAAATATGGTTGAACGGTAGTGTGATTAAAGACGAGGAGGGAAAAGCATACAGGCTTGAAAATAATATGCGCCTCTTTGTAAACTCTTTGTTTTCAGAGGAAGACCAGTCAAAGCTTTATAAAGAAAAGATTATAGAAAATAATGGCCGCAACATTCATGTGTATCAGGCAAATTATTCAAGAAAAGATTTGGTGCGCATAAACGGAGTTACTTCAAATGCAAATCCGGCAGACACTTACGACCTTGAGTGGAAAATTGGTCAGGAACTTATTGATGCGCAGACCAGCTTTTTGAAGAAAAAATATCTTAAGGATTATATCAAAAGTGAAAATCTAAGGAAGCTGGCAGATTCATATATAAAACTGATTTTTTATTCCGATGAACCATTGAATTTTTCATCATATGAATTGCATCCCCTTGATGACAAAAAAGAAAAGTGGATTATTTATTTTATCTATGTAACGAATGAACATAAAGGAAAAAAGAATTATTGCGATGAAGTTGTATTCATGATGCCGGACGGTACGATTGTAATAAGCGATGCTAATTATGAAAACATAAAATTTGACGAATAATCTTGCATGGGCAAAGAAGAGTTTTTTTGAAGGGGAGAAAATAAAATGAAGAAAACTTTGTTTTTGGTTATAATGGCATTTGCACTTGCAGTCTGTGCGTCTGCAGATAATGCTCTAAGCCCTGTTTTTTATAAGATGAAGGCTGGGGATAAAATAAGCCTAAAAGGGAATTTTTGCGTCTTTAATGGAAGTGCTCCGAACGTCCGCTTTGTAACGGATGACAATAAAATTCTAGGGGTTGGAAAGGGAGAGTCTTGTAGCAATGAGGACGTGAATAAAATCTTAAGCCTTCAAGTGGAAAACGATGCTGTTTACGAAGTGGAAGCCGTGTTTGAATATGCTGGCAATGTAAATTTGGAATACTACAAAAATCCTTTGATGTGCTTTACGGTGAGGAAAATAAAAATATTGGGCGTAAGAATTGCGTCTGGAGGTTTGCAAATTACAGTTAGGGATCCAAAATACAATAAGAAAAAGAAGACCCTAAAAGCAGAAATAGAGATAGTGAATGCGGCAAAATCTTTGGCAAGCTATTCAAATCAGTATTTGTTTTTGGAAAAGAATGGCAAAAGCTACCGTGCCTATTTGGATTCCCCGGCAAGCAGCGTGATTGATTTTGCTTCTGTGGAAATTCCTCCGGGATCATCCGTAAAAAAGAAAATATATTTTGTGATGGAGGAAGATGCCTCTTCTGATAATATATGGTATGATATGAAGCCATCTTATGTGGAGGTGGGATTGTGAAAAGTAGCAAGTCCATAGTTTTGAATAAGGGTGATGTAATAAAAACTAATCCGCAGAATGGCTATTGGGGGTGCGCTCTAGTTCTGGATGTTCAAGAACATAATGATGAATTTCAACCTCTTTGCTTGATTGCGGTTACGGATTTTATTTCTAAGGAAGATTTTTCTTTTGATCAGCTGCCACTGGAAAAACTTTCTGTTCTGAATATTGAACGGAGCCTTAGGGTTGGGGAAGGCAGATATTGTGATGACGGAAAAGAGGTTTGCATAGAAATTCATACTAGAATGATGAAGTCTGGGCAGGAAGTGATAGGACGCATAGAGAACTTTCCCTTTGAAATGCCAAAGCTTACCTATGAAGTTGGCGACGGCAAGGGCTTGGGCTATCCCCTTTGTGGCCCAATAACAGCAAGCTTGGGCTTTCAGGCTGTGATTGCTTGGAGGAAGGTTAATGAAAAAGAAGCCTTTTTAATGGATGTAAAAGACTTTAGGCAGAAAACAGAGGATGTATTACGGAAAGTAAAGATATGAGCGAATTGAATTTGTCGTATAAACAGTTTTGCATATTCAATGCAGGGCTAAAGAATCCATTTAATGAATGGTCTGATGAACTAATAGAACAGGGCTTTTCCATAAGAAAGGAGTCTTTGTCCATAATGACCATATCAAATGCCGGCCTGCTGGATGTATACATTATGAACGAAGATAAAATTATTGAAGGTGCCAGTAGAATTGTAGAATTTGAATTCAAGGTAAAAAGGCATGGCGTTGAAATTGCAACCGTTACAGACAGCTTTCCGGTGAAGGTTGAAAAAGGAGTGTACAAAGTAAGGGTTCAATTGTGTTCAGAAGAGGAGGGTAAGGACATTTGCTATATATCATTCTTGGAAAAAGAAAAAGGTGAGCGCTTTCCTAAATACTTAAAATATGGTACAGAAATAAAAAGAGCGGCGGATTTTATATTGGATTCTAAAGCGGCAAATTGAAATTTATAAAATGGGAGAAAGATATGGGATTGTTCAGCAAGTATAAAATAAATGCTAAGGACATAAAGCAGTATGTTGCGAACTACGGAGGCTGCCTTGCTACCAAGATGATTACCCAGAAAGGACTGGGGGTAAACTATATGTACAGGGAAAAGCCTGACAACGATATTGATAGCGGTTGGAGATTTTTTTCTGGCCACGAGACGGATGATTATGTTAGCAATCCAAAGAACGTAGAAGTTTACGATGTTAATACAATAGTAAACTATTCCCCGGACATTATGCCTTTTCTTGATATTGAAGAAGGTTTTGCCCTGGAGAGGGATTCGGAAGCAGGCAGGTTTTATCTTTTAAAAAATGATGAAAAGACAAAATTCGATTTGGACTATGCGGTAAGTCAGCTAAGGAAAAGAGACGAGGATGTTCCCGTTCATGCGAAGCTGCCTGTAAAAGAGGACCTTGAAAAGTTGGCAAAAGAACTGGGGCTTGACTTGGAAAGTGACATTCCGCTTGATTACGCCCGCTATTTGCTGACTGCAAGTGATGTGTCTTTTGGAGTGCTTGAGCCGGTTCAAATCCTTTATGAAAAGTCAAGGCAGGATTATCTTCCCTGCTTGTTGGAAGAGATGGAAAGCCTGGGGCTGGGCGGAAAGGGAATGCCGGTTTGCAGTGATAACGGTGATATTTATTATATGGCAAAAGACGGAAAGGTTTTTCTGTATTCAGCAGATGATAGTCGGGATGTTGACCAGTGGGATAACCTTGCGGATTGGATTTTGAATGAATGGATTTTAAATAGGGGGTAAAATTGTTTCCTGCTATGAATGAAGAAATAGTAAAGAAAGCAAACCTGTGCAGGGCCGCTGATTTAATTGCAGGGGATGTTTCTGGATATATTGATTTTGCTTATTATCTTTTGGACAATAAGATTGAGTCTGACAATGTGTTCATATTGGCAGGTTTGTCTGAAAGCGAAAAGGAAGATGCAAGGAGGTATTTTGATTGCCTTCTTTTTGAACTGGGCATAAAAACTGATTCGGACAACATTGATTATTTATATATTTGCTATTTGAATGAAAAAATTCATGAGGGGAAGAAGAATGCCCATTCGGCATTGACTGAACTGAAAGATTTTTATGTACGCTATGAAAAAGAGATATATTTTGAGTTTTATGGATTATATTACATGCTTGATTATGTTGACATGTCAGAGGCCTATAACATGGAACATATTACCAGCAAGAATATGGATGAATATATAAAAAGGGCTTTTGAGCTTTTTGTTGAGATGTACGGAATGGAAGTGCCGGAAGATTTTTGCAAGCAGGCATATTGCAGGTTATGCGGAAAAAGGGGAATTCCTCTTTTTGAAAGAAAGAAGACCTTGTTTGGCAAGACTAAGCACAATTGCATCTGTCCAAATTGCAAGCGTTCCAATCTTTATAAGTGGAGCTATTGTTCAGCCAATTCTGGGAAGGAGCTGTATTTAAAAGAGATAGGCCGGGAGGGTGTTGTCTGCAAACCGGATGCTTGACTGTAAGAGAGCCGGTTGAATTACATTTTGGAAAAAGTAGCAGGGGATGAATGTGGAAAAGTTGGATATTGTTTTTATTGTTGTGTTTTCAGTTTTTTCTATTTTTATACTTGAATGGATTTTGCTGGGCTTTTGGAAGAAGATTTGCTGGTCTGTTGGAATTCCCATCTTTTTTAAGAGGTTTGACTTTAAGGACGCAGAGGGTACATTGAAGAAAGTTGAAGACTTTGTAAATTCATTTGGGGATGCAAAGGGCTTTAAGGATTTGACGGGCAAGAAAGCAGAAGATAACGTCTTCTTTTTTAGGGTCAGGATGGACAGGAAAAACTCTTCATTTTTTCATGGGAGCATAAGGCTTGATTTTGAGAATAGGATTCTTGTTCTAAGGGGGGTACTGGGGGTGTCTGACCTGCTGGCCTTTTTGCTTATAGTTTTTCTGTACATAAACTTCTCGAGCGGTGTGGGATTTTTTTCTCCATACCTACTTGCTGTTTTGCTTGTTGCGGTTAACGAGGGGGGGAACTTTTGGAAATGCAGGAAAATAGCCAAGAAAATAGAGAAACTGCTTACTTGCTGTGCTTGCCCCGCTGCCTAATTTTCCTTTACAGGGGAAAAATCATGTGCTATCATATTCAGTATAACTAAAGGAAGACGTTTGTTTTTTTGATAGTAGGTCAGTGCAATTACAGGTCTCTTGTAAAACTGGGCATTCGGCTTTGCATTTTTTCTATATTGAAGGAGTTTTTTATGCAAAAAAGGACATTGGGATTTGGGGCTGTGGCATTTGCCCTGCTTATGGCTTTTGCATCCTGCTCTTCTATGAAGCAGATTTGGGATTTGAAGGGAATCAGGGTTTCTGCAAACGACCAGGTTTATACGGGAAAGTCAACGACTGTTCCCATGGACATTAAAGGCGGAAACCTCCGTTTTGAATTCAATGCTACGTCTGACCCGGTAGACAACGGCTATCCAGTCTCGGTAAAGGTTGACGATCCTTCGGTTGTGTCTGTAACTCAGAGTGCATCAGACCCCACCCGCTATACAATCACCGGCTTGAAGAGCGGATATACTGCGGTAACTGCATCATGCACGTCGGTCTACAATTTTACCTTCATTGTCTACGTGGCGGATTCATCCCGCGGCATTACGGTAGACAAGCTTAAGCAGCAGAGGGAAGCCGAACTTGCCCGCATAGAGGCAGAGGCCAAGGCAAAAGCGGAGGCGGAGGCTGCTGCAAAGAAGGCTGCGGAAGAGAAGGCGGCTGCTGCGGCGGCGGCAAAAGCGGCTGCTGACAGGGCTGCGGCAGAGGCTTTGGCAAAACAGCAGGCTGCGGAGGCTGCAAGGAAGTTTGTACCAAAGGCGGGTGACTGCTATGCTTTGAATGTAAGCGAACTGAAGTACATTTACTTTCCTACGGCAGAAGAGATGCGCATGACATTCAAGAACAATTCTTACGACGGGAACATTGGCACCCAGTATAAGGTTAAATTTTCAAGCAATAACGCTAAGGCCGAAAACGGATGGTATTTTAAAAACGTTGCTGGTACTGTTATGGCTTACTATAACCACGGCAGCGGAGATGCGGAAGTGTATCCGGCAGAGAATTTTGACCGTATAATATATCCTGAAGGATCAGATCCGTGGGAAGAAGGTCCTGTAAACAAACCTCTCTACGGCAAGTGGCATGTATATTACAGATCTTCCGAAGGAGGAAATTTCGCTCGCTGGTATATCCTGGATTTCTCTTCAAACGGAAAAGTTTCGGTGACAGGACCAAGGTACATGATAGAGGGTGTTAACCTTGACGACATAACATTCGCCCGCCAGGAGGTTACAAAGACATATACCTATACCAACACGGAGGGCTTTATAACTTTGCAGAACGGAGAAACCTATTACCATGATGGAAAAGTGCTTCGTGACGCATTTGTGGTAAAAAAGGTAACCGACAGTGCGGCGGTTTCAAAAATCAAGAACGCAAGGTGGTTCCAGCCTAGCGATGAAAAATAGGCTGTGGCTTTGAATATACATTTCATGCCATACAATTGACATGTCCTTTGCCCTGCTTGCTGTGCGCCAGTCTGGGCGGGGTAGAAACCGAGGAAGTTCTTTTGTAAACCGTCTGAAATATTTTTTCGGGCGGTTTTTGCATTTTATGCTGAGGAATATAGGTTGTGAAATGTCAGAAAAATATGCAAAAAATTCTTATTTCGTATTGACAAAGTTTTTCCAAGTCAATATAATACCATTATTCGATTTGCAAAGTTCTTTTGCTAATGAATGCTCCCTTAGCTCAGTCGGTAGAGCAACGGACTGTTAATCCGTGTGTCGCTGGTTCAAGCCCAGCAGGGGGCGGATAAATCAGGGTACCTTTTCAGGTGCCCTATTTTTTTGCTCTGCAAGCATTTACGTGTTTTCAAGGCATTAATCTATATTCTTTTCAGCCAGCCTTCCGGGCGAGGAGAACGCTGAAAACCTGGGACTTTCCCAAAGAGTTTCCCAAAAAACTTCCCTTCATAATTACAAGAAAAAGACAAATAACACTTTTTATGCTATACTGGTGTTGAAGCAAGCAAAACAAGCGGAGGTAAAAAATGTCATACGAACTTGTAGCTGAAAAGCTAAAGACGCTTCCTGAGCAGGCCTTGGAAGAAGTCTCTCATTATGTCGATTATATCTACACAGTTTATGTAAAGGATTCGGATTTTGAGAAGCATGATATTTCTCACCGGCTTTCTTTGCTTGATGGTTTGCAAAAGTACCGGGGTAGATTGCCAGCTGATTTTAATGCGGAAAAAGAACTTGCAGATGCAAGGGAGCAGAAATATTCATGATTAATGTATTGATTGATACAAATATTTTACTGGATTTCATACAACACCGTGAGCATTTTTCACTTTCAGAACAGATTTTGACATTTTGTGCAAAAAAAGAAATAAACGGTTTTATGGCAGCGCATTCTATTCCTAATATGTTTTATATCTTGCGCAAAAATTTTACAGACGATGAACGCCGCGAAATATTGCTTTCGCTTGCAGAGTTAATCCCGGTAGTAAAAATTGACCAAGAAAAGATTGTTACTGCCTTGAACAAAAAAGCATTTACAGATTTTGAGGATTGCTTGCAGTCTCAATGTGCAAAAGAGGTCAATGCAGAATACATAATAACACGAAATGTAGGGGATTATTCAGAATCAGAGATAAAAGCGATTTTACCCGCTGATTTCTTGGATTTGATGAAAGCTGTTTAGTACCCCCCTGCGGTTAATACATATGCCGACTTACACAATGAAATAGATCATACATAATTTATACAAGCTGATTGACAAATAATATGCAAAATCGTTTGCCTGAGGGTAATCCCTGTCATATCCAAGCAGCGGGGTGGTAGCATAATAAGTTGCCAAAGTAATAAAAACATGGTAGAATACAGGATACGATACTTGTAAGGTTAATTTTTTAAGGTATGTATGCTAAGCGAGTTTAATGCTCACAAAAAGATTTAGTAAATTATATGAACAGTTCAATCAAAATTTCCGAGCTAAAAAACCGATATTATGCTTTTTATCTTTCAAACGGAAATCCGAAAATTCTCAAGAAAAATTCTAAAGAGGAACTTTCTAAAAGCTTAGAACAATTAAGGGAAAAAGGAATTGATGCTTTTTTACTAGTAGATTTATTAACTCTCGATGTTTTTTCACATAATTATATGGAAGTACCAATAAATGAGAGTCTACCTACTCCGTATATGATAATTACAAGATTTATTGACAAAATAAAATTTTACAATGTAGATGGACGACCGTATTATGATGAACCAGTTGCATTATCTACAGAAAATTTTGTTTTAATAAATAGAAGAGAAAAAAAATATATTAAGTCAATAAATCTCGAAGCAATTACTACTTTACAAAAACGGATTGAATCTGCAAAGCAATCTAAAACAAATATTAGTGATAAATAACCTAATTGGAGGAACAGCATGGATAATTCGGTAATTCTTTCTACCACACACAGTCTTGAAGGATATTCTATTATTGAGTATAAGGATGTCATTTCTGAAGAAGTAGTTTTTGCCAACAAATTAATATCTCAGTTTAAGAATATGGTAAATGATTTCTTTTCTGCGGTGGATTCATTATTTTATGATACGGAATTGTCGGGAACTTCTGTTGCAATTCTGAAAGCAAAAGAATATGTTAAAGATAAGTTAAGGGCTAAAGCAGCGTCTATAGGCGCAAATGCTGTAGTAGGTATAGATTTTGAAACATCTATTGGAGCAAGTTCAACAAATATAAGGGTATCAATAAACGGAACGGCTGTAATTGTTAAAAAACTTGCAGACATAAATCGAGAAGCTGAAGAAGAAAAAAGGCGTGAAGAAGAAGAAATTCTTAGGCAGCAGAAAATTGCAGTAGACCGGGAGAAGTTCAAGGATTCTAAGAATTTCATTTATAAAGATCATGAAGAAACTCTAAACACCTTTAAGACTGCAAAAGAAATATATGAATATCTTGTCAGCTTAAATATACAGGATGAATATATAAATAGTACGGTTCTTCCAGAAATACAAAAAATATCAGAAGTTGAGCGCTTTTATGGCAATAAAATGACTGGTGCGCTGAATAAACTAAAAGAATTGACAAATCGAGAAAAATAATTGCTGTGTTTGCCAATTTCCTTGGCGGAGGCCTGTAGCGCGGATTGGAGGGGGCCGGAGGCGTGCGGAGCACCGCGCCCGGTTAGGGGGCAAGCCCCGGAAAGCCGGATATGAGTTTGGCGTGCGGTTTGGGGTGGGGCTGGCGGTAAAAGATGAGGTCTAGCTCCAAAAAAGAAATAAAATTATCTACTATAATATGTCTTGTTCCTGCGTTGCTTTTTTGTCCATAAATTGTTAAAATAGAAGGAAGTGAATGGAGTAGAACATGGGCAAAATTTCTTTTGCGGAGAAAGTAAAGTCGATTTTTAGCCGCAGTAAGATTCAGGATGAGAATTTTTTTGAGGACCTTGAGGATGCGCTGATTGAAGGCGATATTGGCGCTAAGACTACGGTGGAGATTATTGATTCGCTTGAGGAAAAATGCCGCGAGAATAAGTCCCTCGACGAGCATTCAGCCCTTGAGGAGCTTAAGAAGATGCTGCTTCCGCATTTGAGGCGGGCAAATCTTGAAATTCAGGACGGCAAGGTGAACGTTTGGATGCTTCTTGGCGTTAACGGCGTGGGAAAGACTACCAGTGCGGCAAAGATTGCAAAGCTTTTTTCTGACAAGGGCGTTAGCGTGATTCTTTCTGCTTCCGATACATTCAGGGCGGCGGCTGTTGACCAGATTTCCATGCACGGCGAGAGGCTTGGCATTCGTGTTGTTAGGCACCAGATGGGCAGCGACCCTTCTTCCGTTGTTTTTGATGCGGGGGAGGCTTGCAGGGCAGCAGGCGGCGGTCTTGTGATTGCCGATACTGCGGGCAGGCTTCACAATAAGGAGAATCTTGTTAACGAGCTTAAGAAGATTGACCGTGTTGCTTCTTCCAAGGCTGATCCTGGCTGCTACAAGAAGATTCTTGTGGTGGACGCTACTACGGGGCAGAATGCGCTTAGGCAGGCGGAGGTTTTTAACGAGGCTGTTGGGCTTGATGCCGTTGTCCTTACAAAGTACGATTCTACTGCAAAGGGCGGTGCTCTTGTTCCTATTGGGAAGGAGCTGGGGCTTCCTTTTGCTTTTGTCTGCACAGGTGAAAAATACGGCGACATTTCTTTCTTTGACCCGGATTCCTATCTTGATGAATTCCTTGGGCTCTAAGGCTTTGTAAGGTGCTTTAGGGCTTTCGGTTCGTGGGGTTGTCGGTTTTTGCGTATGGATTTTGAAGCTGTAATCCTTTCCTTTTATATGCTTTTTCCTCAGGTTCATCCGTGGCAGTCTCGCTTTGACGCTGCCTTTAAGAAGGATGGGCTTTCTGTTAACGTTAGGCAGGACGTGAGAAAGGAAATTATTGGCGTGCTTGATTCATACAACAGGGCTCTTGTTCCGTCCGACGCTTCCATTCCGGTGGACGACAGCATTCTTGACACGCTGGGCACTGTTGCGGTGCAGTACAAGAATTCCAGCGGCAAGCTTAGGCTTTTTGAGTATGGGGATGAGCAGCTTGCCCTTACGCCTTCCGTGAACGGTGGCAGGGGGATTGTTAGCGTTAACGGTTCCTATGTTACGCGCACTCTTTACGACGAGGCCTTTAGGAAGACGGAGAGGATTTCCTGGAAGCAGGGGGCGGGGCTGCCTTTTATTGCAAACAGGAAGACTTATCTTTACCGCGATCCGCTGCCAAAGGGTGGCTTTTTGAAGAAAAATCCAGGCGGGAGGAGGGGAGAGGCTTACGGTCAGAATTCGGGCGGAAAGTCCGTGCCAGTGCCTTCAAGGCCTCTTGACCAGTATTCAAGGACGCCGGTTAGCCTTTGGGACGAGGACTTTGAGAAGAAGAAGATTCAGGACGTTAAGTTTGATTCCCGGGGCAATCCCATGCGCATAGACTTTTACGATGTTGTTACGGATGAGGAGAGCAAGAAGGAGGAAAAGCTTCTTGTAAAGACGAGGCTTTCTTCTTTTGACGGCAGCGACAGGGTTCTTTCCGAAGAGGAGAGGCTTTTCTTTAAGAAGATGGATCCCCTGCGGCAGACTATGACCAAGGATGCCTTTCTTACGAGAAAGAACGTGTATACATACAAGCCGTCTTCGGACATTCCCGACTGCAAGTTTTATGAGGACGGGGTTCTTAGGATGGAGACTGTATACAGTAAGAACGAAAACTATACTGAAACCGTCTATTTTGACGGAGGTTTTTCTATAAAGGCCGTTTACAAGGATGGCGTAAAGGTAGAGGAGATTGCCTATTCAAGCGGCGGCGAAAGCTACAGGAGAAAATTTGATGACAGGTAGGAAGATTTTTTCTTCGCTAAAGTGGATTTATTATGTTTCCAGAAGGTTCAGCAAGGTGGACAGGAAGGGGCGCACTGCGGTAACATCCGCCCTTGCTTCTTTGGGGGTGGGCTTCGGCGTGCTTGCGCTCATAGTTGTAATTGGCGTGATGAACGGATTCCAGATGGAATTCATAGACGCGATTATGGAGATAAGCTCCTACCATGTCCGCGTGGAGAACATTGACGATTACGAGGGTTTTTCCGCCTGGTGCAGGGAGCAGAAGGTGCAGGTTAGGGGCAGCACTTCATTCTACGAGGCACAGGCCATGGTGGTTGGCCCTTCCGGCAGCGAGAGTGCGGCATTGATTCGTGCCATTGGCAAGGACGTTATGACGGACGACCCCGGTTTTGCTTCCGAAGTTCGCATGGTTTCGGGTTCCTTTGATTTGTCTGCTCCGGATTCAATTGTGCTTGGTAGCGAGCTTGCCCGCTTGCTTAAGGCCAGGGTTGGCGACAGCATTAACATTTTTGCCCTTAGCGGTTCAAGCGACGTTAGCCTTTTTTCTTCTGACAGGAATTTTACGGTTTCGGGAATCTTCCACTGCGGCTACTCGGATATAAATGCAAGCTTTTCATTTATAAACACTGAGGCCGGTCAGGCTAATTTTGGGAAGGGTGCAAAGAAGGTGATTGGCGTGAAGCTTGCCGATTCTTCACGTGACGCACTTTTTATAAGCGGTGTGGAAAAGGCATTTCCTTCTGCCAAGGTTGAAAGCTGGAGGAATTTTAACCGCTCCTTTTTTGGTGCCCTGCGTGTGGAAAAGAACATCATCATGCTTCTGGTTCTTCTTATTTTTGTGGTGGTTGCTGTTAACATATACAATGCCATGCGGAGGATGGTCTACGAGAGGCGCGAGGAGATTGCAGTTCTTAGTGCTCTTGGCGGAACAAAGCCCCAGGTTCAGGCGGTCTTCATTGTGAAGGGATTTACCACGGGCTTTTTCGGCGCAGTTCCAGGTCTTATTGTTGGCCTGCTTTTGTGCGCAAACATGGGAAGCGTCTTTATGTTCCTTTCCAAGCTTCAGTTTTATGCTACCTACTTTTTTATGATGGTTGCAAACCCTTCCAATGCGGCCTATCTTTCGGAAAACCCCATGTTCAGGATTTATGCCTCAATTCCGGCGCGTACCGTCTTCAGTGAGGTGATTTCAATATTTTTCTTTGGCATATTTTCTTCGCTTGCCTCGTCTTGGCTTGCGGGGCGGGAAATCCTAAAGCTAAATGTTTCGGAGGTTCTTAGGGATGAATGATTCAAAAGACATAATCGTGCGTGTGGAGAATTTGGAAAAGACCTATCGCACCCAGATAGAAAGCCTTACAATACTCAAGGACCTCAACATGAGCGTTCCCAGGGGCTGCAAGTGCGTGATTGTTGGTAGGAGCGGCAGCGGAAAGTCTACCCTGCTGAATATAATCGGCGGTTTGGACAGCGCGACCTGCGGTTCTGTTACTGTTGACGGCATTCAGGTTGCAAGCATGGCGGAGGAGGAACTTACCCACTACAGGCAGAAGGTTCTTGGGCTTGTATTCCAGTTCCACTACCTGCTTAAGGATTTTACCGCTTTGGAGAACGTTTTCCTTCCCTGCTACATGGCGGGCGAAAAAAAGAAGGCGGCTCTTGAAAGGGCAAAGTCTCTTTTGCGCGACGTTGGGCTTGAGGACCGCATGAACCACCTTCCCTCCGAGCTTTCTGGCGGTGAGAGGCAGAGGGTTGCTGTTGCGCGCTGCCTTGTTAACGACCCGGAGCTTATTCTTGCGGACGAGCCGACCGGAAACCTTGACCCGGCAAACGCGGCTCTTATAGGAGACCTTTTGTTCAGCATGGCGGACAAGTACAAAAAGACCCTTATACTTGTTACCCACGACATGAACCTTGCTTCCAAGGGGGACGTACGCTACTTCATAAAGGACGGAAAGCTTTCTTCCGCAGACGGGGCAGCGGACGCTGAAAATCCGGGGGAAAACCAATGACCTTGCAATCAAGCCTTTTGTATGCGCTCAGGATTCTCTTTCCCAAAAGCTCGCCAAAGTCTTCTTCTGGAAGGAAGAGCAACGGTGAGAGGAGTCTTGCGGGGGCTTTGCTCTGCATTGGGCTTAGCCTTGTGCCTCTTGTTTCCGTTCTTGTGATAAGCGACGGTATGATTCAGGGCATTACGGGGCGGCTTATTGGGCTTTGTTCGCAGGATATTGCAGTCTTTCTTGATATGTCTGCCTGGCAGGAGAAATACGGCGGGAAGATTACGGAAAAGGACTGCATGGACATTGCCCAGCGCCTTTCCCTTGTTGAAGGTGTTACCGACGCTTTTCCAGAGCTTGATTCAACTGCCCTTGCTGCTGGTAAGTCTGCCCGTTCTGGTGCCAGCGTGCGTGCAGTTCAGGGGGATATTTTTAGCGCAAACAAATCCTTTGCCACGCTTTTTAACCTGGTGGAAGGTTCTGTGGATTTGGTGCCGGATTCATCCGGTAAAAACAAGGCCATTCTTTGCAAGAAGATTGCGGATGACCTTGGTCTTCATGCCGGTGACAGCCTGCGCCTTATCTGCGTGAACAAGACAGCAGGCGGTTCCCTTAGCCCCCGCATGGTTCCCTTTACGGTTTCGGGAATCGTTTCCTCCGGCTACCAGGAACTTGACGCGCTGTGGATTTTCATTCCTCTTGAGGCCGGAATCGAGAATTTTTCCCCCGCGTCTTCCAAGCTTTCCTTTGGGCTCAAGACCGCTGATTCATTTTCTCCTGAGCTTATGAAGATAAAGGACCACGTTATAGACGACGTTTTTGGCTTTGCTGGAAATGATGAGCTTGATGGGGCTACCGTCTGGACCTGGAATGACCTGAACTCTGCCCAGTACCAGAACTATTCTTCCACAAAGGCACTTTTGCTTCTTATTATGCTGCTGATTGTTCTTGTTGCAAGCGTTAACATAAGTTCCGCTTTGGTTATGATTGTTATGGAAAGAAGGAAGGAGATTGCAATCCTTAAGAGCGTTGGCGGAAGTGCTGCGGGAATAACCATGGCCTTCCTGCTTGCGGGGTTTTCTGCCGGCTGCGGAGGTGTGCTGCTCGGAATTCCACTGGGGCTGCTTGCGGGAGTTAACATAAACACGATAATTAATTTTATGGAAAAAATAATAAACTTTTTCGTAAAATTTTTGTATATTTTGGTTAATGCGGACCTTTCTACTTTTAAGGGGGTAAGGCTTTTGGATCCGGCCTTCTATCTTCAGGACATACCCATTTCGGTGCCCTTTAGGGAGTTGCTGGTTATCGCCTTTGGCACGCTTTTGCTTTCGCTTGCGGTGTCGGCCATTCCTGCGGTAAAAGCCGGGCGGGAAAAGCCGCTTGACACTTTGCGTAAAGTGTAAAAAGCAGTATAATATAGGGAAGCATCCCTAAGGACAAGAGGTTTTTATGACTTGTGATTTTTGCCATGAGCGCGAGGCAGTTATTTTTCTCGAACAGGTAAACGGCAACGGACAGAAGCGGAAAATCAGTATATGCCGGGAATGTGCCCTTGCACACGGAATAAGCCCTGATCCCAAGAGCATAGAGTCTTCAATCGGGGATCTTTTTAGGGAAATCAACGCCTTTAGCCGCAGGATTGCAGCTGAAAATTCTCGCATGTGCCCTGTCTGCGGCATGGGAATCGTAGAGCTTAGGAAGACAGGCAAGGCTGGCTGCCCGGAATGCTATGCAATATTCAAGGATGACATAAAGAACCTTCTCAAAAAGAACGGAATAAACGGCTCCTATACCGGTTCCATGCCGGAGCGTCTTTCCGGGGTGCATTCAGTCCTTAACGACAGGATTGTCCTGCAGAACAAGCTGAACGATGCCGTGGCCTCGGAAGATTACGAAAAGGCGGCCATGTACCGCGACTACCTGCATGCGCTGGAAAAGTCACCTGTTTCAGGCGGGGATGACATGGAAAATCAGCCTGAGCAGGGCGGAATTGACGGAGGAGCCGAATAATGGAATCGGAAAGCGATGCCTGGTACACGGACAAGGGTAGCGAAGCGGACGTAGTTCTTTCCACAAAGGTCCGCATTGCGCGCAACCTGGCAAATTTCCCCTTCCCGGTAAAGATGAAGGGCAGGGATGCGGAAAGGGTTCAGTCCCTTGTCTTTGATGCCTTTAACCATATGGAGAATGGCGAGAAATTCCAGGCGGTCCAGGCGGACAAGCTTGACGTTTTGAGCAGCCATATCCTTGAAGAAAGGGGAATCGTTACCCCCTCGGAGCTTTCTTCCGCAACGAAGGACACCGGCATAATCCTGCGCACAGACGGGCGTGTTTCCTGCACGGTGAATGTTGTGGACCATGTGCGCATATCGTCGTTTGTTGCTGGCATGGAATTTGACAAGGCCGTAAAGCTTGCAAAGGATGTGGACAGCGGCTTGCAGAAGTCCGTTCAGTTTGCGGCAAGCTACGACTTTGGCTACCTTACCTCTTCCCTGACCGATGCGGGAAGCGGGGAAAAGATTTCCCTTAAGGTTCACCTGCCTTCAATTTCCGCTTTGGGAAGAATCGGCAGCCTTATCATGGAAATGAACGAGAGGGGCATAGGATTTGCGGCAGCTTACGGTGCTGGTTCCACAGGCTTTGTAAGCGGTATGGAAAAAGGAGCATCATTGGGGGCCTATTACGAGATACGCTCCCTGGACAGCCAGTCCGGCACTGAATTTGACCAGATGACGTCGATTGCCTCCGCGGCAAAGAAGCTTGTGGAATACGAGCGTTCTGCCAGAAAGGAATGTGCCTCTTCCATGCCGAGCGACATAAGGAATTTTCTTTTCCGCTCGCTTGCATTGGCCCGTTCAAGCCTTTTTATCCCCCTGCGTGAGGCGGTAGAAATAATCAGTGCCGTAAAGTGGGCACTGGACATGAACCTTTTGACCGGCATAGACGACAGCGTGCTTTTTGCCCTGCTTTACCGCATTCAGGAGGCTCATCTTGAATACGTGCTAAAGAACGGGTCTTTCAATTTTGAAAAAGACGTAAGCGGTACTGTAAAAAAGAACGGAAGGCTCCGTGCGCTTATTTTGCAGGAAGCTTTTGAAGATATAAAACTTATGGTTTAGGGATTCCACCCCCTGCCACTGGAGGCCTTATGGCTAAGAAACTTTCCCCGCGCGCCCAGCGGCTTATTATTGCCCTTGGCCCGGATGAAGCATATAATATTGGCGCAAAGGTGCTCGACGTAGAGCACATACTGCTTGCCCTCCTCAAGTCTGCTGACGGTCTTGGGTATTTTACCCTCAAGGCCATGCGCATCAACGTGCTTACCATGCAGCTCACCATAGAGCAGAGCATGACTGCCCGCATACCCAATACGGAGCTGTGTGACCTTCCCCATTCGGCAAGGCTTAGGGCTTTGCTTGCCAATGCGGAAAGGGAGGCTGATGCAACAGGTTCTGACTACGTGGGAACGGAGCATCTTCTTCTTGCTGCCGTTGCGGAAGAAAAGTCGCTTGTAAACTCTTACTTTGCAAAGGCAGGAATTGGACATTCCCAGGTAAGGCAGGTCGTCCTTGACGTGCAGAAAAAAGTCCCCTCGTCTGCAAGACAGGACAACTCATCCGGCTTTTACAGGGAAAACGGTGATGCAGTTCCCTACATGTCCGACGGAAGTGAGCAGCGCCGCCAGTTCAACAAGAACGGAATGCTTGCCCACTTTAGCAGGGACCTTACCGAAGAAGCCGCTGACGAAGATGCAGACCCGGTAATTGGCCGCAGGGAAGAAATCCTCCGCGTAATAAGAATCCTTAGCCGCCGCACAAAGAACAATCCGGTTCTTGTTGGTGAACCTGGTGTTGGAAAGACAGCCGTTGCAGAAGGCCTTGCCCAGCAGATTCTCAAGGGAACAGTCCCTGCCTGCCTCCTGCACAAGCGCATACTCTGCCTGGATCTTGCCGCCATGATTGCGGGAACAAAATACCGCGGTGAATTTGAGGAAAGGCTCAAGCGTGTGATGAAGGAACTCAAGGAAAACCGCGACATAATACTTTTCATCGATGAGCTCCACACGATAATCGGTGCTGGTGGCCCGGAAGGCTCCATGGATGCAAGCAACATGCTAAAGCCTGCCCTTAGCCGCGGAGAAATCCAGATAATCGGTGCAACCACCACAAAGGAATACCGCAAGTACATAGAAAAGGACAGTGCCCTTGCAAGAAGGTTCCAGAAGGTTGTGGTAGAAGAACCCGGAGAAGCTGAATCAATGGAAATCCTTGACGGACTAAAGAAAAAGTACGAGGAATTCCACCACGTAAAATACGAAGACGGAGTTACCGAACTAATCGTAAAGTACAGCCGCCGCTACATAGCGGAGCGCTTTTTGCCGGACAAGGCCATAGACATACTTGACGAAGCGGGTGCCGCAAAAAAAATAGAAGAAACAGAGCCTCCAACGGAACTTGCCGAGCTTGAAAAGACCATTGCCCAGCTTTCCGAAGAAAAGCGCCAGCTTGTTCAGGACCAGGACTACGAAAAGGCCGCATTTGTCCGCGACAAGGTAGCAGAACTCCGCCGCCGCAAAGATGAATTCAATGCCAAGTGGAAGGAAAAGGGCCTTTCGGGAAGAAAGGCGGTAACAAAAGAAGATGTCTGCGCAATAATAAGCACCATGACAGGAATTCCCGTTGAACAGCTTGACTCAGGCGAGACAAAGAAGCTCTTGGAGATGGAAAAACACCTCCACAATGACGTTGTTGGCCAGGACGAGGCAATTTCCCTCATAAGCAGCGCAGTCCGCAGAAGCCGTGCCGGTGTTTCCTCACTAAAAAGGCCTGTGGGTTCATTCATCTTCCTTGGACCTACCGGCGTTGGAAAGACCCAGCTTGCAAAGGCCCTTGCAAAATTCCTCTTTGGCACGGAAGATGCCCTTATCCGCGTGGACATGAGCGACTTTATGGAAAAGCAGAACGCATCCCGTCTTGTAGGTGCCCCGCCTGGATACATAGGCTACGACGAGGGCGGAATGCTCACGGAAAAAGTGCGCCAGCATCCATATTCAGTCGTCCTGCTTGACGAAATTGAAAAGGCCCACCCGGAAATCTTCAACCTGCTGCTCCAGCTTTTGGAAGAGGGAGAGCTTAGCGACAACCTTGGCCATACGGTCAGCTTCAGAAGCACAGTCATAATTATGACAAGCAACGCAGGCTCCCGCGAAATAAAGGCAGACACTAAGCTGGGCTTTGCATCTTCCAAAGACGGCCTCTTGCCCTACAGCGAGCTCAAGGCCAGTGCACTGGAAGAGCTAAAGAAGCTTATGCCGCCTGAACTTTTGAACCGCATAGACGATGTTGTAGTCTTCAATGCACTCACAAGGGAAGAGGTGAACGCAATCCTTGACATACAGATGAGGGAGCTGGAAGACCGCCTTATGGAACAGCAGCTAAGCATAGTCCTAAAGCCCAAGGCCCGCGAATTCATGGTGGAAAATGGCTACGAGCCAACCATGGGGGCCCGCCCTATGCGCCGCCTAATTCAGAGGGACATAGAGGATGGCATTGCAAACCTTCTTCTTAGCGGAAAAAGGGGAAATGCAACCCAGATAATCGTAAACAGCGACGGAGAAAGCCTTAGCGTGCACTTTAACAAGCCCAGGAAAATAGCTTCTGACGTGCAGCCACTGCTGGTGGAAAAGGTGGAAAAATAGGATTTTTTCTATTATTCTGCGGCAGTTTTTTTTGCTAGGGGCTTTCCGGGGTTCCGCGCTAACCGCGCTCCATTGCCTTGCGGCAACGCTACGCGCCCCTCCAATCCCTGCCGTGCCTGCATTTGAGTACATATACTGGGGGCTACTTGCCTGATGTTGTTTTTATTATTTGACCCAATACAAACGAGGTGAATACTATGAAAGAATTCTTGACCTATGAGACCGTAAGAAACAATGCCCTAAAGCTTGCCCACAAGCTCTATTTTGAGGACGCCTTTGTGCCGGACGTTATCTATGCTTCGCTCAGGGGCGGGGCATACATGGCAAACGTCATAAGCGAATACTACAAGGTTGCCCTTAACGGCAAGAAGAACATACTTTATGCGGCAGTTGTTGCCAGAAGCTATTCCGACGTAAACAGCCAGAGCGCAGTCCGTGTTGACGGCTGGACTTATTCCCCGGAATACCTGCGCCAGGGAGACAAGGTTCTTATCGTTGACGACATCTACGATTCAGGCCTTACCCTTAACCACCTGGTAAAAATCATCATGGAAAAGGGCATTTCCCGCGAAAACATAAAGGTTGCCGTTCACGACTACAAGGTTTACTCCTACAAGCCAGTCCTTCCCATAATTCCTGACTATTGCTGCAGAAAAATACCTGTTCCATCACCCGATAAAAACCGATGGATAAATTATAACAGTCATGAACTGGTAGGCCTTACGCCGGAAGAGAGGGAGCAGCAGTTTTACGCTTCTTCCCCGGAACTTAAGCCGGTTCTTGAAGACGCATTTAATAGCAGGTAGCGGAGTGAATATTTTGATTGGAAAATTGGCGGGAATTCTCAAAAAGCGCGTGGCAGCCTCATGCCTTTTTTGCGCAATGGGTATTTTTTTTGCATTCCCTGTGTTTTCCCTCACGCAGGAGGACATTTTAAGCCCACTTCAAGGTGAGTGGGAGAACGTGCAGGCTTTGGTAATAGACAACCATGAGCCCTGCGGAATTTACTACTCACTTACAGGCAGCGACCCTCTTGTGTCTGGTTTTGCCTACGACCGCCCGGTTGTAATAGAAGAAACTGGCAATGTAAAAATCCGCATTACGGCAGTTTACCCGGATTCAAGGCGCGATGACTTTACAGTTGAATACACCGTAAAAAACAGCGCTACAGACCTTGCAGAAGGTGATGTTTCCGCAGAAATCGCTCAAGAGAGTGCCAACGAGAATTCACATCTTTCCGAGCAGGGAAGGGCCTTTATAGATTCAATCTGCCAGAATCCGCTAAGAAACTACATTTCCGGAGACACATTCCCCATTCCCAAGGATTTTAAGTATTCATTCTTTAACGGAGACAAGCCTGCAATCCCGGGAACAGAGCTTTTTATAGACAAGAGGAACCTTCTTGAACGCTACATGCCCTGTACCATAGAAGATTCCAAGGGAAGAAAGTGGCATTTTGTAATCCACGTGGTTCCGTCTCTGGACAACAAGGAATCCATAACATCAGAAAAGCTTCAGCAGGATTTGCCCTTCACTCTTGTGGACTGGGAAAACTTCTACTACACAGGAACAGGCCTCATCTACCAGATAGACGACCTTTACTGGAGCGGCGTACACCAGAAGATTGTGCTTGACCGCTCAATTCCCCACACCGTAAGCTTCCAGTCCATCTCTTTTGAAAAAGGCAACCCAATCACCACGTACACAATTCCCCCCATGCCCAAGCTAAAGAAGGAATCCACGGACGGCGGCGGAGAAGTCTTTTCAATCGACGAGGAGTGGAACGGAGTGCCTTTCCTTATTGGGCCTTCCAGGGCAAGCCTTTCTGCAACCAACGTGTCCAAGGGCTTCTACAAGAAAATTTATGCCGACACATTCTTTGGCGACGAAATAAAAGACGGCTTTACCGCAGGAATTTACTACGGCGGAATCTACCAGGGGCCTGTAAAGGTTGAATGCACTTTGGACAAGTTCCCCCCAAAGCCACCTGTAATACATTCAGCAGGCAAATACAAGAGGGGCTCTTCTTCCTCCAGCATAGTAATAGAAGCTCCAGAGGGAGATGCAATCTTCTATTCTGTAAGCGAGCCACTTGTTTCCGAAGAAGGCTTCTCAGGTGCAAGCGAAAAGGCCTTTGCTTCCATAAACACTGGCGATTTTACGGCCTATAATGGCAAGCCTCTGGAACTTAATTCCGTAAACGAAAGCGCAACCTTCTACAAGATTCAGGCTTATTGCCAGGACAAGAAGGGTAACAAAAGTGCCCTTGCAGAATACCGCCTAATTCTTGATGAATGTAGCTTCTACCTGAACGCATCTGCCCCAAGCGGAGAAAATGTTGAACTGTACGAGGAAGGTTCTTATGAGCACCCCTTCACAAGTCTTGAGCAGGCTGCAGAAGCAATAAACAGCTGCGAATACGCAATACTCCATGTCCAGGGCGACGTTCCTTGTTCAAGCCAAATTCAGATAAACCGCGACTGCCTTATCATAGGCTTTGAAAGCTCCATTGAATTTACAGGCCAAGGTTCACTAAGCATCACAGGCTCAAAGGCAAGCTTTAAGGACTTGAACATAAGCAAGAGGCAAAGCTCAAAAGAGTCCAAGAACCTTTTGCAGATAAAAAATTCAAATGTGGAATTTGAAGGCTGCGAACTTTCAGGCGTATTCCCCGGAGACGGCATTCTTGTAGACAGCGTGGATTCAAATTTGGTATTTACGGCAACAGGCCTTACCGTAAACGCACAAAAGTATTCTTCATGCCTTTCTTCTTCTGGCGGAAAGATTGTCTGCCGCAACATACGCTCAACTTCAAGCTCTCTGGACAGCGTAAACTTTAACGTAGTCAAGGGAGATGTGGACGTAAGCACTTCAGATTTCTCCATCATAGCAAACCTTGGCTGTGCAATTGAACTTGTAAAGTCAAAGGCAAGCCTGGAAGAAAACAACTTTTACGCAAAGCTTTCCGCAAAGTCCAAGACACATGGTGCCGTCTGGAACGAGGCAGATTCATTCGTGCTTGTAAACAAGGGGAACAATTTTGAAGGCTGGCAGTAAGGGCAGTAACGAACTCTTTCCGCCAGAGGAGCTTGATTTTACCAAGGGCTACCCACTTCTTGCGGGGCTTGACGAAGCTGGCCGTGGTCCGCTTGCAGGTCCTGTTAGCGCGGGATGCGTAATCTTGCCCAAGGACTTTCCCCTTGAAATGCTTAACGACAGCAAAAAAATCTCGGAAAAAAAGCGCGAGGCGGCAGAGGCCCTTATAAAGCAAAAGGCATGCTGGGGTTTTGGTCTTGCAAGCCACAAGGAAATTGACGAGCTTAACATTCTAAAGGCAAGCCTTCTTGCAATGAAGCGTGCATTTTTTATGATGAAGGAAAATCTGCCCGCCTGGCTTTCTTCGCAAGGTCTTGATCCAAACCTTTCGGAAAACAAAAACATCCTGGCAATAGTGGACGGGCTTTATGTTCCCCCGCAGCTTTGTTGCGATGCACATGCAGTTGTAAAGGCAGACGGAAAGTTTCCCTGCGTAATGGCCGCAAGCATAATTGCAAAGGTTGGCCGCGACCGCCTTATGGTAAAATACGACCAGCTCTATCCGGGCTACGGCTACGCAAAGCACAAGGGCTACCCAACCCAAGCCCACTTTGAAGCCTGCGCAAAACTAGGCCCTTCCCCAATCCAGCGCATGTGCTTTGCAAAAGACAAGCAATAAAATTCTTTTTTTTCTTCCGGACGGAATTGCATTTTTAACTGTGCCCGCCACTCCGTGCCGGTCAAACCTCCACGCAATTTTTCCCCATCGCAAATAAGGAGCGCCATGGAGGGCGCGTCATATCTTGGCATAGGAACTGGCGAGTTTTACAAAGGAAAACTCGCGGGTAAAAATTGCATGGAGGCAATTTTTCCCCGCTTTCCAGGGTTCCGGCATTCGCCTCCATTGCCTACGGCAACGGCAACGGGTTGCAAGCAACCCTGCCGCCCTTCCAATCGGGCGTAGGCTTTTTATCAAGTAAGGCCGTACAGAAAAAACGTCGTGGGAAAAACTATTCGTCGTAGGTAAAAGAAGTGGAATTTATTACCGTTGCATCAGTCTCCTTATTCTCACCGTATACGATTCCGTTTTTGGGTCCCAAACTTTCTGCCGGTTCTCCCCATTTGTTCGTTTTGTCTGGTGACATGAATAAGACTATTATTAAAACTATGTACAATACAAAAGACGCGAACCACAAGACTATGGCAAGGACCAGGCTCCAGAAAAATACCATAAGGGCAACTAGAGGAAGAACCATGGTGACTACAAGCAGCAATGCTGAATGTCCTGTGTCGTGAAGCCTTCTTGTGCAAAGGCTAAGGTTAGGAACCAGGGTAGCCAGAACCAAAATTGCAGACGGAATAAATGTATAGATGAGCGATTTAGTTGTTAAAAAGACAATTAAGTCAAGAATTTCAAATGGAATGCTTGCCAGCATGTTAAAAAGAATAATCCATCCAAATTCACTTTCCGTTGAGCGTCCAGAGAAATTGCTGTAATTATAAAAATAAAGCTTTACCGCCTCAACAAAACCAACTCTTTTGGGACTCATCACATTCCTCCTCGTCCTACTTTTTACCTATTCGAGTATACAACTTTTGTTATGGAAGTCAAGGCTGGGAAAATTTTTTTGCAACCTACGCCTGATTGTAGGGACGCGGGATGTCTGTCCTTCCAATCGGGCGTAGTTTTTTTATCAAGTCCGAATTTTACGGTCTAATGTTAATTTTCCATGCAGATTGCTTTTAAAGCGCTTATGTCTTTTGCAATAAAGTCTGCACCGGCTTTTTCCAGTTCTTCCCGGCTTCCGTAGCCAAAGAGGACTCCGCAAGACTTAAGGCCGTTCTGCTTTGCGCCAAAGATGTCGTGCTCCCTGTCGCCAACCATAAGGACCATGCTCTTGTCCGGAATGCCGGTTTTGCCAAGGGCATATTCTATTACGCTTGCCTTTGTTGCCCTTGTCTGGTCCATGGTGCTTCCGCAGATGGCGTCAAAGTATTGGGCAAAGCCAAAGTGGTCTGCAATCTGTATGGAAAAAGTTTCCGGCTTGGAAGTTGCAACTACGAGTTTTTTTCCTGCCGCTTTTAGCTCTGCCAAAAGTTCCGGGATTCCTTCGTAGACTTTATTTTCAAAAAGGCCTTTTGTAGAAAAATACTCGCGGTACTTTTTTATGCCTTCTTCAGTTTCTTCCGTGGAAAAGCCAAGGCTTGCAAATGATTCCTTTATGGGCGGGCCAATAAAGGAGCATAGGGTAGCGTAGGACGGAATTTCCCTGCCCATTTCTTTTAGCGCGTGGGAAAAAGAATTTGTTATTCCAAGCGCCGGGTCTGTGAGGGTTCCGTCCAAATCAAAAAATATATGGCTGAACATTAATTTTTTTAGCTATTAGTATTCGCCATCGTCTTCGCTTTCGCGCTTGCTTGTTACGTGGATTACGCGGCCGCTTCTCTTGATTCCGTTGGCTTCCTGTTCTGCACGGATTGCGCGTGCGTCCTGGCGGGCTGCTTCACGTTCTGCGCGGCGTTCTGCAACAAGGCGGCTTTCTCCCTTGCGGCGGTAGATTACCTTTACTGGGTTTCCGTCATCGTCAACTCTTTCTGCGGCTGCCTTTGCTTCTTTGGCGGCTTTCTTTTCCTTGCGGATTTTTGCGCGTTCCTTGTTGTCTTTTTCTATGAATTTTAGGGAATCGTCAAGCCCGCTAAGGAACTTCTGCATGTCGTCCGCAAAGACTACGATTGCACGGCGGTCATCTTCACCGTCGCGGAGTTTGCTTTCAACAATCTGCAAAAATACGTCGCCGTTACGGTTTTCCTTTACGTTAAAAAAATACGACCTGTTGTTTACAATTTCCTGTGTTGTAAAAAGTTCGCCACGAATACCCATTTTTCCTTCCTTAAAAATGTAAATGTGATTGTATCTTTCTTTGCCAAGAGGCAAGAACCAAAAGTAATTGAGCCTATGCTTGACTATACATTTTTTTGAAATGTTTTGCAAGGGGAGTTGGTCACAAGCCATGGAAATTAATTTTGTGTTCCGCTCCCAGGCAAATCCGTCTGAAAACCCGCGGTGTCGCGGAAGACACGACAAAGCGGAACAAATGACGGATGTGGCTTGTTTGGAAAACAGGTATTTTGTTGCGGAACAGACCCTGAAATAAATTCAGGGTGACGGCTGTTCCCTGAGCTGTCGAAGGTGTTCCCTGAGCTTGTCGAAGGGGCGGTGTGTGCAAGGGTGTAGGCACTTAGGCAGGCTTTGCGTCCGTGGAAACTGTCGATTTTTTTTGCTTTGCCTGCTTGCTCCTTACGGCATTTGTGGAGTGACTCGTGGTTGGAGCGGGCGTTGCGGGCGGCGATTGAGCCCGCAGAAGGGGGTGTGCCGAAGACCTTGGGCTGAGGCCAGGGGGAAGGCTTTCCCCCCCTGTATTAAAATTATTGCTAGCTTCTGTAGTCGCCGTTTATTTTTACGTAGTCGTAAGTTAGGTCGCAACCCCATGCGCGGCCGGTGGCATTTCCGCAGTCTTCCAGGTTTACTTCTATTTCTACTGCCTGGGAGGAGAGTATGGCTGTGGCTTTTTCTTCGTCAAAGCTAAGGCCTACTCCGTTGTGGACTACTTCTATGCGTTCTGCCGGGTCTTTTGACGCAACTTGGGTGATTCCGTCTTTGAGGGCATCTGCATAGCGGTCTGAGTCTTTTTTGCCGGAGAAGAATACCGAGCATTTTGAAGGCTCAAAGTCGTAGCCAGAGTAGCCAAGTGCGCAGAGTATGCGTCCGCAGTTTGCATCGCGACCGTAGATTGCGGCTTTTACAAGGCTTGAAGAGATTACGGCTTTTGCAAGTCCGCGGGCAGTTTTTTCGTCTTTTGCTCCGTTTACGGTACATTCAACGAGGTGGGTTGCTCCTTCACCGTCTGCTGCAATTTTCATTGCCATTACGGTGTTGAGCGCGTTGAGTGCTTCCATGAATGCGTCAAAGTCTGCACCTTCGCCTGTTATTTCTTTGTTGCCGGCTTTTCCGCTTGCCATGGCGGTGAGGGTGTCATTTGTTGAAGTGTCGCCGTCTACGCTTACGCAGTTGTAGGTTTTTTCTGCAGAAAGAAGGAGTGCCTTGTGCAGCATTTCCGCGCTGATTGCACAGTCGGTTGTTACGAAGGAAAGCATTGTTCCCATGTTGATGTGAATCATTCCGCTTCCCTTGCACATGCAGCCTATGCGTACTGTCTTTCCGCCAACTTCTGTTTCTACGGCACATTCCTTAAAGTGGGTATCCGTAGTCATGATTGCTGTGCGGGCTTCCTTGTGACCTTCTTTGGAAAGGCCTTTTACCAAAGTTGGCATGCTGGCTTCTATTTTTTCTACAGGCACGTGCTGGCCTATGATTCCTGTTGAGCATACGATGATGTTTTCTTTTGGAATGCTGACTCCTGTCTTTGCAATTTCCTGGGAAACTGATGTTGCCATGCGGACAGCGTTCTGGTAGCCTACTTCACCGGTGCATGCGTTTGCATAGCATACGTTGCATACAGCGGCCTGGGCCTTTCCTGTTGCCACAACCTTTCTTGTGTATTTTACGCATTCTGCCTGTGAGCGGTTCTGTGTAAAGATTCCTGCGGCAGTGCACATTGTGTCGCTAAAGATAAGTGCCGTGTCGTTTGTCTTGCGGCTTTCCTTTAAGCCTGAGTGGATTCCGTTTGCCGTGAACCCTATTGGTGCGGTAACTCCGCCATCGATGAATTTCATGTTTATACCTCCGACTGGGCGATTCATTGCATGATTATAATGGATTCTGCCTTCGTTTACAAGTATAAAACTTTAAACTAAAAACTTAAAGACAAAAGTTAAGGTGGAAATGGTTAAGGGGGAATTTTTTTTGATAATTTTTTGGACGGTAATTATTGTGTCTGGGCAAATATGCCTTTTGCAAACGCTTTAATTACTTTGCCTTCCCCGCTTTCCGGGGTTCCGCTTTCGCTCCATTGCCTGGGGGTTCGACAAGCTCACCCACCACGGCAACGGCAACGGGTTGCAAGCAACCCTGCCGCCCCTCCAATCGGGCGTAGGTGTCCTGGCCTGAAAACAGTATCCATGTTTTTTAACACTTGCCTTTTTACTTGTTACGAAAAATTGATGCTTTCCTATTCTTTCTGTATCTTAAATTCTTTTAGGGACGTGATGAATTGTACAAGAAGTTCTTTCTGTCCTTTAGAAAGCATCCCGATTCCTTCAATGATTCTCTGGTCTTGTTCAGACAATGGGCTTTCAAAAAATTTTCTTCCTGTTACAAGGTATTCAACGGAAACATTAAGGGCACCGGCAATCTTTACCGCAACGTCAGCCGTCGGAATGGAGGCTCTGGCTCCAAGGTATCCTTCCAAAGTTCTTTTGGAGAGACCTGTCTTAAAAGCAAGTTCCTTTACTTTTACATCCTGAAAATCAAGTTCTGATCGAAGGGTTTTCTTAAAAATAGAATCCATCTGCCCGCAAGGATCTCCTTAAACCGTATTAATCCAAATAGGTCAATTACAGAATACTTCATCCTGCGTATAATTAACTTGAAAAACTACAAATCTCGTGTAATATTTAATTAGAATATACTTAATATTCAGAAAAGAAAAAGTCCGTGCATGGACAGGTGGTATTCCGCAAGTGTGCGGTGAATGTACGGAAAGAGATGTAAAAGAATTGTTCTATCCCGATTTTGTAACATGGAAAGGCACAAGATTGGATAAATAAATTGGAGTTTTATATGAGTGATAAAGATGATATAGATTTATTGATAAGAAAGGCAGAGCATGGCGATGCTAAAGCACAGTATAATCTAGGAAATGAGTATTATAACAATGGAAAGTACCTAATGGCAGTTGAATGGTTGACAAAATCCGCCGAGCAGGGAAATGCTGATGCACAGGAAAAACTTGTTATGGCGCAATACAATCTTGGAAATATGTATTATAACCATGGACTGTACCAAAAAGCTATTGTATGGTGTACGAAGGCGGCCGAGCAAGATAATACTGATGCGCAGTTAATGCTTGGAGGCATGTATCAGCAGGGTGCAGGTGTAAAACAGGATTGCAAAAAAGCTATTGAATGGTATACGAAGGCCGCAGAACACGGGAATCTTGGTGCCCAATTTATACTTGGGATTAAGTATGATAATGGTCTAGATGTAAAACAGGATTGCAAAAAAGCTATTGAATGGTATACGAAGGCCGCAGAACAAGGGAATGTTCATGCCCAATTTAGACTTGGGATTAAGTATGATAAGGGTCTAGGTGTAAAACAGGATTACAAAAAAGCTATTGAATGGTATACGAAGGCTGCAGAACAAGGGAATGCTGATGCACTGTGGATACTTGGGGATAGGTATGATAAGGGTATAGGTGTAGAACAGGATTACAAAAAAGCATTTGAATGGTATACGAAGGCTGCAGAACAAGGGAATGCTGATGCACAGTGTATACTTGGGGATAGGTATGATAAGGGTATAGGTGTAGAACAGGATTACAAAAAAGCATTTGAATGGTATACGAAGGCTGCGGAACAAGGGAATTTCTACGCAAAGCATAGCCTTGGTCTCAGTCTCATATCGGGATTAGTGGATAATAAAATAACGTTTGAATGGTATACGAAGATGGCCAAGCAGGGAGATGCTGAGGCTCAGTTTAATCTTGGGGATATGTATTATAAGGGTGATGTAGTAGAGCAAGATTACGAAAAAGCATTTGATTTGTACACGAAAGCCGCCGAGCAGGGAAATGTTGAGGCTCAGTGTAATCTTGGTCTTATGTATGCAGACGGCCTAGGTGTAGAACAGGATTACAAAAAAGCATTTGAATGGTACTCGAAGGCCGCAGAACAGGGACATGCTAAAGCACAGTTTTATCTTGGAATCATGTATCATAAGGGTGAAGGTATAGAACAGGATTACAAAAAGGCATTTGAATGGTATGCTAAAGCAGCCGAACAGGGGAATATGTTGGCACAGAAACGGTTAAGCACAATAAGGTGTCAAATGAATGAGCACCGGCAAAAAATGAAATCCAATAGTGGAACTGTTTAATAAAAATAAAACAGTGTAAAGCAGATAAAGCCTAGCCCCGATTGGAAGGGCCCGCCGTAGGCGGGTTGCGTTAGCAATGGAGGCGAAAGCCGGAACCCTGGAAAGCGGGGAACTTGCAAGGACTTTGACCGGCCACGTAGTGCCGGGCACAGTAGAAGTAAGAATATGCTCCAGAAAAAGAAAAATGAAAAGAAATTTTTGCTCGTCATTATGCCTTTTTGCTTGACATTGAATTTTTATACAATTTTTACTATTATATTGGCGTGAAAAAGATTAGCAAAGATAGCATGGAAAATGCCATAAGCCCCGTTGTTGAAGGGGAAAAGATTGTGGTTCAGGGTGCCAGGGAGCACAACCTTAAGAACGTAAGCGTGGAATTTCCCCGCAACAAGCTTGTTGTTATAAGCGGCCTTTCGGGAAGCGGAAAGTCGTCCCTTGCCTTTGACACGCTTTTTGCCGAGGGGCAGAGGCGCTACATGGAAAGCCTTTCCTCTTATGCAAGGCAGTTTTTGGGGCGCATGGACAAGCCGGATGTGGATCTTATTTCCGGCCTTTCTCCTGCTATTTCTATTGAACAGAAGACAACTCACAAGAACCCCCGCTCAACGGTTGGAACCGTTACGGAGATTTACGACTACTACCGCCTGCTTTTTGCGCGTATCGGAAGGGCCCACTGTCCCAAGTGCGGCAGGGAAATTAAGGAGCAGTCGGTTGACCAGATTATAGACACAATTCTTTCTTGGGACGAAGGTACAAAGCTTACGCTTCTTTCGCCGGTTATTCGTGGCAAGAAGGGCGAGCACGTAAAGATAATAGATGACGCCAAGAAGAGCGGTTTTGTGCGCGCCCGCATAGACGGCCTTATGGTGGAGCTTGAGGATTCAATCAAGCTTGACAAGCAGAAGAAGCACACCATAGAAATTGTTGTTGACCGCATTGTCCTAAAGGAAGGTATTAGGCAGAGGCTTGCTGATTCTGTTGAGACTGCACTAAAAAGTTCCAACGGTGTAATCATTGTACTCCGCAGGGTGAACAAGGATGATGAGGCTTATGCTTCCGTTACCGCTGCCCTTGATGCAAAGGGAACTCCATACGACCGCAACGCAGCCTACATTGAACAGGAAGTTTTTTTTAGCCAGAAGAATGCCTGTCCCGACTGCGGAATTTCTATCCCGGAGCTTCAGCCCCGTCTTTTTTCTTTTAACAATCCCTTTGGGGCCTGTCCTGAATGCACGGGTCTTGGCGAAAAGATGGAGTGGGACAAGGACAAGATTATTCCAGACCCGTCACTTTCTTTTAACGAGCGGGGCATTGAGTTTTACAATCCCGAAAGCGAATGGAACAAGACCATGTTTACCGCTGTTGCAAAGGAGGCCGGCTTTTCACTTGACACTCCTCTGAACAAGCTTACCAAAAAGCAGTTTGACTACCTGTGGAACGGCGACGAAGACATTGTCCTTAACTGGGTCTACAAGAAGCAGAGCGGTGAAGGCTACAGCGAATACAGGAGGCCATGGCCCGGAGTGCTTAACGACATGAAGCGGCGCTACAACGAGGCTTGGGGCGATTCCCAGCGGGTGAACATGGAAGAAAAATACATGTCTCGCCACGAGTGTGCTTCCTGCCACGGAAAAAGGCTTAGGCCTGAGGCTCTTTGCGTTACCATTGGCGGAAAGAACATCTGGCAGCTTACGGAGCTTTCCGTTTTGCAGACGATTAAATTTTTTGATGAACTTGATTTGAGCGAGACCGAGACAAAGATTGCGTCCCAGGTTCTAAAGGAAATACGAAACCGCCTTAACTTTTTAAAGAACGTTGGCCTTGAATACCTTACCCTAGAACGCAGTGCTGCAACCCTTAGCGGTGGTGAGGCTCAGAGAATCAGGCTTTCCACCCAGATTGGAAGTGCGCTTACCGGCGTAATGTACGTCCTTGACGAGCCTAGCATTGGTCTTCACCAAAGGGACAACCAGCGGCTTATAGACAGCCTTACCTATTTGCGCGACATTGGAAACACGGTTATCGTAGTTGAGCATGATGAACAGACCCTCCGTACCGCTGACTGGCTAATAGACATAGGACCCGGGGCTGGCGTTCACGGCGGGCAAATCATGGCAAGCGGCTCCCCTGAATTTGTGGCTTCCTGCAAGGACAGTATTACAGGGCGTTACCTGGCAGGCCTTATTAGGATGAAGATTCCGTCTGAGCGCAGGAAGGGCAACGGTTCTTTTGTTAGCATTGAAGGTGTTAGCGAGCACAACCTAAAGGACATAAGCGTAATGATTCCTCTTGGGGCATTCACATGCATTACGGGTGTTTCCGGCAGCGGAAAGTCAACCCTGCTCAACGACGTCTTCTTCCCTGCCGCAAGCAACAAGATTATGAAGACCGACTATCCTGCTGGTGTATACAAAAAAATTAGCGGTCTTGAAAACATTGACAAGGTTATAAGCATTGACCAGTCGCCGATTGGACGTACTCCAAGAAGCAACCCGGTAACATACATTGGTGTCTTTGACAAAATCCGCGAACTGTACGCAAGCCTTCCAGATGCAAAGGCACGCGGCTACAAGAACGGAAGGTTCAGCTTTAACGTAAAGGGCGGACGCTGCGAAAACTGCCAGGGTGCGGGTACAATTACAATCGAGATGAATTTCTTGCCGGACGTTTTTATCCAGTGCGACGTGTGCCGCGGAAAAAGATTCAACAGGGAAACGCTTGAGGTTCTCTACAAGGGCAAGTCTATAAGCGATGTTCTTGACATGACGATTGAAGAGGCTGCTTCTTTCTTTGACAGCATTCCTCACATTGCAAGAAAGCTTCAGACGCTAAAGGATGTTGGTCTTGGCTACATACAGCTTGGGCAGAGTGCGCTTACTTTGAGCGGCGGAGAGGCACAGCGCGTAAAGCTTGCAAGCGAACTTGCCCGTCCTTCCACCGGCAAAACCCTTTACATACTGGACGAGCCTACGACAGGCCTTCACTTTGTGGACATAAAGCAGCTGATGGGTGTTATCCAAAAGCTTGTGGACAAGGGCAATACCGTTGTGATGATTGAACACAACGTGGATGTTATCTGCCAGGCGGACTACATAATAGACCTTGGCCCGGAAGGTGGTGACGGCGGTGGAAGAGTTGTTGCAACCGGTACCCCGGAAGAAGTTTCCCTTAACAAGAAGAGCTGGACCGGACGCTATGTTGCAGAAATGCTTGAACGCGAAAAGGCTAGGGGAGAAGTAAAAGAATAACCCATGAGCCTTAGACCCCTGCAAAGAAAATTGATTGTCCTCGTTTTTATATGCGCTGCCTTCTTTGCATTTGGCGTATGTGCTTGGGCTGCTGACGGTGATTCCCAGCCTTCCGTGATAACGATTTTGAACGCCAACAAGACCGAGTACGAAAAGGATTCCGTTACAAAGGAAGAGCAGATTGTCCTGACTGGTGCCGTTGCTGTGGAGGTTACGCAGGGAAACATGCGCACAAAGATAAACGCGTCAAAGATTAGCTACAACCGCAAGACCAATATCCTCTATGCCCAGGGTGACGTTGTGATGGAGCAGACTGGCGGGGCTACTGGAGACCAGAGGATTACGGCCCAGACGGTTCTCTTTAACACCGTAACCTATGAAGGAATTTTTGACGGCGGCCGCGTTGTTCAGACCCAGAGCGATGCAATCAACTTGCCATCAGGTTCAACGCTGGTTGTTTCTTCCTCCATGTTCGGAAAGGATTCTCAGAGTACGATTGCCTTTAAGAACGCTTCGCTTACATTTTGCGATGACGAAAATCCTCACTGGAAAATCCGCGCTACAAAGATTTGGCTTCTTCCGGGAGGCGAGTTTGCATTTTTTAATGCGCTGCTTTTTGTGGGCGAAATACCTGTTCTGTACATGCCGGCCTTTTATTACCCCAAGGATGAAATCATATTTAACCCTACGTTTGGTTATGACACAAGGCGCGGGTATTACTTCCAGACTACGACATACCTCTACGGCCGGAAGCCGCTTGAAGAGAATATTGAAAAATCGTCAGACGAAAAGGATGATGATGAACTTAGCAAAGGCCTGTATAATTTCATGAAGCCCACAAAACTAAAGGAGCAGAGGCGCGAAGGAATTGTACTCCATAATCTGGACGAGGATTACACAGGAGACACAAGCAATTATTTTAAGCTGATGTTTGACTACTACAGCATTCTTGGAACCATGGCAGGTTTTGATGCTGTATTCAAGCCAAAATCATATATTAACAATTTTAAGGCCAATTTGAATTTGGGATTCAGCAACACTGTTTTTCTGGATGACTCTGGAGAGGTCTACGTTCCTTTTTCTTCTACCGGAGAAAGGCATAAGGATAAGGCAAATCTTTTGGGCATAAAGACTCCTTTCCGTTACAATGGAAATTTGGATTTGTCCGGTTCAAGCCCCTTTAACTTTAGAATTTCCATGCCCATCTATTCCGATCCGTATTTTACGGATGACTTTGGCGAGCGTACGGAATATATGGACTGGATTACATTTCTTACGCGTGGCGCCAAGGATGAAAAGGAAGAAGAGGAGGATGAAGATAAGGACAGTGTTAGCGTATCAACATACACTTGGAATGCGTCGGCATCCTACAGCTTTAACATTCCCGATGCCCTAAAGCCTTTTTTGCGTACCCTGTCGATTACAGACATAAGTTCCTCTGTTATTTTCAATTCAAAGACAAACACTGCAATTGCTTCAGAGTCAACCGACGACTGGTATTTGTATACGCCTGAGCGAATGTTTTTTTATCCTTCGCAGGTAACGCCCCTGAAATTTAGTGCTAACATTGAGGGTGCAATCATTAAGTATCCTTTAGAAGAAAAGCAGTCAAAGCCCGTTGATTTTCCGTATGCACTCTCTGTCCCTGATGAATTTTCTGATGAACAGAAAAAGGATAATGAAAGTGAAAGCAAAAGTGGAGAAGAGAAGGCTCCTGAAAAAACTGAAAAAGCAGAAGAGGGGGTTTTGGATGAAAAGGACCTTCCCCTTTTGGACGTGCGTTCAGATATAAATCCTACTGAGATTTCTGACTTTGAGTATGAACTTAAGTATTCCGTTACGCCTCAGTTTTCTTCTCAGTTTGCATATGACTCTACTAAGTATTCAACGCCGGATGACTTCAAGTGGAGCGAGAGGCAGTCAAGCTATTATCAGGTAACGTCGCCTGTTGTCGTTTCCAGCGGGCTTGCATTCCGTGAATCCTTGTTCAATATGAATAATGTGTTTACATATACTCCTTTTTATCAGACCCATCCTAGTCTTGATGGTTATTCGGACTCTGATGCCGCCACTGTTAGAAAAACAGACTATCAGGCGCGAAAGAAGGATTTAAGCGTTGAAAATGACGTTTCCGTAAAGCCTTTGATTTTTAACGACGTATTAAAGAAGTCCAGCATTGACTGGAATACTACAATCAGGCTTGTTAGGACTGAATTTATCGGTGATGAGGAAAATCCTGAGTGGGATTATCTTACCGCAGATCTTTCTGATGAAGAAAGCGTTACGGAGCATACTCTTAGTGCCACCATCCATGCGGAGGAGGGCAAGTATTTTTCCCAGAAGCTGACCCTTTCAACAACGCTGCCACCTCAAAAGGACAAGTATGAGGGTGACGTGAAATTTACCTTTCCTTATACAGAACTTACTTTTGCATCGGGTGTTGAAAAAATTGAGGAGACGGAAAGCGATGAACTTGTTGAAAACTGGCGCAAGCTTCCGTTCAAGCAGTCTGCTTCGCTTAAATTTTTGGACGGTGATTTTGCCCTTACGCAGTCATTCAACTATAACCTTGAAGAGCATTATGCCGATTCCTTTAAGGCCGCTGTTTCTTATGGAGGTTTGCAGGTTGCATATACTGCCGCCTATACCTACGGATATGATTTTGATGAGGAAGAGGGATGGTCCATTAGGAGTGAGAGGGAGTTCCTTCCTGAAACTTTTTCCATTGCCTATACATCTGGGCAAAAAAACTTCCGCTACTGGAAGAAGAGGGTTACATGGGCACCTTCTTTAAGCACGAGCATTGTCTATGACTGCATAAGGCCTACCAACAGCTATTTTAAATTCATTCCGGCTGTTACCTTTAAGATAAATAAATTTGTAAATCTTACTTTTAGCTCGGAATCAAGGAACAGTGTGATATACCGCTATATTCAGGACTACACGAATAACGGAATGAATCTTCCCGGTGAAACAAATGTGTTCAAGGATTTGTACAATTCATTTGCATTCTGGGGTGAAGGCTCAATGCTTGATGATGGGCAGATGAAGCGCCGTTCGTCGGGCTTTAAGCTCAAGAACCTGAAGATTACCCTTGCCCATGACTTGCATGACTGGGATCTTGTTTCGAGTTTTGAGGTAAAGCCCCGTCTTATTACGAACGGTGACGGCTCAAAGTCGTACAACTTTGAACCTAATATTTCCCTCTCAATCGTCTGGCGTCCTATGAATGCCATGAAGACCGAGATTGTTGACGAATACGGCGAGCTAAAGCTTAATCCTTAGATTCTTCTTTTGCTGCCTTGTTCTTTGCCTTTGCCTCTTCAAAGAATTTTTCATGAGCCTCTATGCTTTCCTGGAGCTTGTCGAGGCCTTCCATGTAGTATTTTATCTTTTCGTCTGATGAGGTTAGGGCTGCATTTTCTCCGCCTGCCTTTAGTGTTTCCCAGACGTATTTGCCAAGTTGGGCAAGAGCCTTGTTCTTTTTCATTTTGAGCTGCTGGAGCTCTATGCTTTTTACGCTCTTGTCGCCAAGGTCGGAAATTGCGACTCCGGCAGTCTTTAGACCCTTCTTTCCGGCTTCGACACCCTTGTCTATGTATTCAAGAATCGTCTTGCCGATTTCTTCCGCAGTAGTCTTTGCGCTGCTTTTGGATCCGCCCTCGCTGCTTTCGGTTTTGCCTGTGGTATAGTCAAAGGTTGTTTCTTTTTCTTCTTCTTCTGCCATAGTTTCCTCCTGTCTATAAATATAACACCAAAATTCCCATAAGGCAACATTTTGTTTTCCTTATGTTGTTTTCCTTACTTACTTATGCAAATAAAGTGGAAATCAGTTTTGGGCGCAGCGGAAGGCAAAGACGAATGAAAACCCGCATTTGAGCGGAACGTACCCGGCAGCGTAGCTTCAAGCCGCGCAGCGAGTTTAATTTCCTATTCCGCGACACCGCGGGTTTTCAGGCGGATTTGCCTGGGAGCGGAACCCAAAACTGATTCCCGTATTTATCCCTATTGTTTACATGAAAAAAGGTTTTTGCTATAATGGCGGCGAAAGGATTCAGTTTGATTTCCTGATTAATCACATTTTTAAGAGGTAAAAATGAAAGCTTACTTTGACTTAAAGGGACAGACCGCTATTGTTACAGGTTGCTCCACAGGCCTTGGCGTTCAGATGGCAAAGGCACTTGCAAACCAGGGTGCAAACATTGTTGCAGTTGCCCGCCGCGTAGAAAAAATTGAGGCCGTTGCTGCCGAGATAAAAAAAGACTTCGGAGTGGAAACTCTTGCAGTCCGCTGTGACATTACCGACACTCAGGCTGTAGAAGAAATGGTAAAGAAGGTGATGGACACCTTTGGAAGAATAGACATTCTTGTTAACAATGCAGGAACTGGTGCAGTTGCTCCGGCAGAAGACATTACCGACGAGCAGTTCAACAACGAGATAAACATTGATCTCTTTGGAACATTCCGCGTTTCCCGCGCAGTAGCAAAGGCCGCAATGATTCCTGCAAAGTACGGACGCATAATAAACATTGCTTCCATGTACGGTCTTGTTGGCAATAAGGTTGCTCCTTGTTCTCCATACCATGCCGCAAAGGGTGGCGTTGTAAATTTGACCCGCGGTCTTGCAGCTGAATGGGGTAAATACAATATTACCGTAAACGCAATTTGCCCGGGTTATTTCTATTCACCGCTTACAAAGGAGACTCTTGACTCTGACTTCTTCCAGCAGAATGCCCAGACCATGATTCCTCTCAGCCGCTATGGAAATGAAGGCGAACTTGATTCTGCCGCAATCTTCCTTGCTGCACCTTCTTCCGCTTATGTAACAGGAGTTGCACTTCCTGTTGACGGCGGTTACACTTCTATGTAATTTTTTCCGCAAAAGTTCCCTTGTGCGCTTCTGCAATAAAAATGATTCGCAGAATACGCGCAAGGGATTGGAGCACGGTCTAAAAAATTACTTCCCTGTAATTTTTTAGACGCAAGTTTCCTTACGAAAACTTGCTAAGTTTTTTCTGCCAACAACTGACGTGTCGTCCTTGGCACTCCTTTTTTATGCTAGCGGAAGTGCGGAAAGCCCGGTGGCAGCTTGCTGCCATGCGCCCAGAAAAATAATATAAAAAATAATTACATGAGCTGTTCAAAGGAATAGCGGAGCATGTTTAGGAACTGAATCTTTAAAAGCCTTTTTTTGTATTTCCCTGAAAATTTAATGTCGTAGGCGCTTTCTGCCTCGGCAACTTTTTTTTCTATAAAGTCTCTGGTGAGTGGAAGCTTTGTGTAGAGAATCTGGTTTTCGATTTCTACGGGATGGAAAACAATGGGGCCGGCGAGTATGATTTTTATGCTGGCTATGCTGTCGTTTTCCATGTCTGCCAAGAAGACAAAGCTTGCGCTGTCCTCCGTAATCCTTCTTGATGGACCTACCCGCTTGAATATTGCAACCTCGCTCTCGTTCTGTGGAACACGCACCTTTGTCAGCAGGTAGCCTTCCGGCACTTCCTTGAATTGGGAAAAGGGAATCATCTTTGAGTCGTTGGGCTTCTTTCTGAATTCCAGGACTGCACCAAGGGCAAGCAGCGGTCCCCAGAGGGTGTTCTTTTGCATTTCTTCCTGGCCAGCACTGGAGCAGATGTTTCCGCCTATTGTTGCCACGTTGCGCACTGATTCGTTAGCGATTGTTTTTATTGCGTCGTAAAGAACAGGGCTCATGTTTGTGCGGCCAACGTCAAGGATGCGGGAAAGCGTTACCGCAGAGCCAAATTCGATGAAGCGCTCTTTTTTTTCTATTGTACAAAGTTCAGGAATGGAGCTTACTGCAAGTACTTTTTCTGCGAAGGGAATTTTACCTGTTCCTCCTCCGCGGATCTGGAGTTCGTTTACGTTCTTGAGGTGGTAGAAAACATCACTGAGTGTGCGGGCAATTAAAAAAGTCTGGTTACTTTTGGACATTTGAATTTTTCTCCTCGCGGGATTCCCGTATGGCGGATGCCTTTAGAATTCCGTTTAAAAGGGACAGTGTGTCTGTGCAGCAGCAGTTCAAGTCCTTTATGTGATCCATTATCTTTGATGCGGAAGGGCGGGAGCTGTTTTTTAGAATGTAGAAGGCCGTAAAAATTTTGCCTGCGTTGCAGTATCCGCAAAGGTGTATTTCTGCTTCGGAAAAGCCAGAGATGATGTCCTTGTAAAGCAAGAAATCCTCTTCCGTAAAGTCAGTGTTTTTTTGTGTGGATGGTTTCTTTGCTTTTTTGTCGTCATTTAGTACCGCCTCTTTCTTTTTTGGGTTGGTAAAGAATTCGAGTGTGGTGACGCTGTTGTCCCTTACTATTCCGCAGGGTATCTGGCAGCTGGGTACCGGCTTTCCGTTAAGAAGCACCATGCAGTTTCCGCAGAAGCCGTCCTGGCATCCGCATTTAACGCTGAATATTCCCATGCGCCTGAGCACGTTCAATAGCGGTTCGGAGGGGATTGCATCTAGGACTGTCTGCTCTTCGTTCAGGTTTACTGGTATCTTCATTCTTCCTTTTCCTTTTTGGAATTTTCCTCTTCCGTTTCAAGCGAGGCGACTGCATCCACTTCCTGTACAAGCGCCCTCTTGAATTCATCGATGTAGTTTTCGTTTGCTGCCTTGAATATGCTTTCTATGGAAAGGGGAAGGCTGCTTACTGTGTGGTCTAGTGCCTGGGAAAGGGCCTGTGTGTATGCAGCGGGGATTATGTGGAAAACGTTTTCACCGATTTGCATAGGCGGCTCTTCCGATTCAAGAAATGAAATTTCTATGTTCTGGATTTCGTAGTCAAGTTTTTCCCTTATTACAAGCGAGCTTAAGATTCTCTGGATTCCAAGGCGTACGGAACTTTGGGCTGCAACCGGGTTCAGGATTTTTCCGCCGTCGACAAAGACCTGTATCTTCTTAATCTTTTCGCGGAAGGTGCAGGGGTCAAGTTCCAGTTCCAGTATTGCCGCCGCAAATGACGTGCTGTGGAAGGGCTGACCGCTGAAGCTTTCGTTGTTCCAGAGTTTTTTTAGCGAGCCGGTTACGGATTTTTCCACGGTGAAGGGAAACTCTGTTTTTTTGCGGCATAGCTTTGTCTTGATTGTCTCGCAGCATTTGCGCAGAAGCTGGGTCATTACGCTGATGTTTGAATAGACTGTTTCCGGCAAAAGCGGCTCCTCATCTTCCGTGAATGTTGAATTTATTTTTACGGATGAAACATCATGGCCTAGAATTTCCGTTACGGTGCGCTTCCATATTTCCTGAATCGTTGAGGAAACAGGGGGACAGTGGATGATTACGGTTTTGTCTTCCGTGTATGTTGCCTCCAGAGACTGGTTTCCGCCTCCGTATATTTGAGAACCAAGGTAGCAGGAGCCTGCGTATGAACAGGCAAAGCCGATTCCCCTTACGGGTGAGTCGTTTGAGTGTATGAGTGAGGTTTTGTTCTTTTCCCTTCTGTACAAGACTTGCTGCCTGTAGGATTCGTACTTTCTTTCCAATTCCAGAAAACTTTTTCCGCTTGGGTCAAAAATCATGTAGAATGAAGGGATTGAGTAGGTAATTTTTTGTGGTATGGCTCTTACAAAGTCTTCCTTTTCTTTCTTGAGCTGTATCTCAGTGCCTGAAACTTCCAGGTCTTTTTTTTCAAAGTATTTTTTTAGCTTGAATGAAAAGGGGATGGCTGTTTTCTTTGTGTCCCTGTCCAGAAAGTTCAGCATCCTTATTTCTACCGGAGAAATTCTGCATTCTTCGCAGAGCAGGTTCATCTGGTTTTCCACTGCAAAAAATGCCGCTGAATCTACCAGCCTTAGGTCTATGGAAGAAGGTTGGGAAGCGCTGCTGTTTGCCCTTGCCGTTATGCTGACGTTCTGCGGGTTGTAGCATCCGCAGCTTGCAATTACAAGGCGGTCCATGATTTCTTGGGCAAAGGGATTGTGTGCTCCTGCGTCAAAGTCTATGTTTATTTTCATTGCGGCAATTCTTCCGCTTTCGCTTACCCCGGTTTTGTGCCTTATGGTTACAGGGCGCATTGTGTCCATGTAGAGTTCCTGCTCTTCCCTTGTGTAGACAAGCTTTACCGGCTTTCCCGATATGTAGGACGCTATTGCAACCTGGCTTGCCACGATTGAATTGTACCAGATGCTGCTTGAGCCTTGGTTGAAGGACTTTGTTTTTTTTATGATTATGTCTTCCGTGTTTAGCGAAAGGGCTGCGCTTAGGGTTTGCCTAAGGTTGCTTATCCACTGGGTTGGGGTGTAGACCGTAAGAGTCTTTCCGTTGTAGTCGCAGATTGCACCGTTTGGCTCGTTAAAGTCTGGTATGTTTATTTTGTATGACCATTCGTGCTCAATTACGTGTGCGCAGTTTGCAAAGACTTCTTCTATGCCGCCTTCTTTTTTAAAGCAGGGGCCGCTTTGAACCTTGCGCTCTGCAAGTACGTCTGAAAATATTTCCCTAAGGCCATCCTCGTCTTTTTCTTCAGTCTTTTTTTTGCTTTCGCCCAAGCCTGCTATGCCCATTTCCTGAAGGATGCCGAGAGGTGTGTCATGACCTTGCCATTCGTCAGCCGGGTCTTCGCTTTCCAGCTTGAGAGATGCTTCAAGTGTTTCTTTTGAGCATTCAATTTTGATTTGGTTTGAAAGTTCTTCAAGGACGGCTTCGTCTGGTCCCGCAAGAATTCCGACCGGTTCTCCTGGGTAGAGGATTTCTCCTTCGCAGAGGATTGGGACGCGGCCAAGGGTGTTGCCTATAAAGTGCTGGCCTGGAATGTCGTGGGCTGTAATCCAAAAGTAGCCCTCAGTAAGGTCGGGGTAGGAAATTTTTGTTATGCGGCCAGTTTCCATGCAGCGGATTATCTTTGCATGAATCATGTCCTTTAGCTCTAGGTCTGAATAAAACTTTGCCTCGAAGGAAACGGATGATGGCTTTGAGCTTCTTTTTGCTTCTGGGCCGGGCGCTTTTTTGGTGCTGGCTTTTGTTGCGGTGCTTGCAGTTTTCTTGGCGCTTTGCTTTCTTTCTTTTGCGGAGGATTTTTTTGCGCTTGATTTTGCTTCTGGCATTGCGGATATTTTTGTGCTGCGGTTTGCCTTGGTGCCGGTTTTTGTCTGCGGTTTTTCTTTTGTGCTGACTTTTGCCTTTGGGTTTTCCTTTAAGCTGCGGTTTGCCTTTGCATTAGATTTTGCACTTGCTGCTGTCTTTGCAAGCCCCGCCTTTTTTGTGGAAGCGCCAAGCTGAGAATCTTTTTGCCTTTTTTCCAAAGCCTTTTTCTTGGCTTTTAAATCCAGTTCCTTTTTAGGCATGATTTTTACCGCCAATGTCTTTTATTGTTTCAACAACATAGTCAATCATTTGGTCCGTCATGTCCGGCCAGAGGGGAATGGAAATTGTTTCGCTGTACTGCCTCTGCGCGTTGGGGAAATTTTCCGCTGTGAATTCAGGATAGAGATTCTTCCAATATGAAAAGTTAAAGATTGGGATAAAGTGCATGCTTATTCCGACACCCCGCTTTTGCATCTGAAGTGCAAATTCATCGCGGTCAATTGTAAGCTTGGAAAGGTCAAGCCTCATAAGGTAGAGGTGCCATGCATTTCCTTCTCCGTCCGGCGGAAGCTTTACAAAGTCAAGCTTTCCAAGTTCTTCGTTGTATCGCCTTACGTGGTCCTTGCGCTTTTGGTCAAAGACAAAGGCTTTTTTTAGCTGTTCCCTGCCCAGTGCCGAAAGAATGTCGGGCAGGTTGAACTTATAGCCAGGGGCTACAATGTCGTAAATCCAAGAGGCTTTTGGGGAAGTGTAGCGGTCCCATGTTGTGCGGTCCATGCCGTGCATCCTCATCATGGTCATGTGCTTGGCAAGGTCCGGATCTTTTGTGGTGACCATGCCACCTTCACCTGTCGTGATTGTCTTTGTTACGTAGAATGAAAAAATTCCTGCGTCGCCAATTGCACCAGCGTAGCCCATTTGCGTCTTGCTGGGGAATGAATGTGCGCAGTCTTCTATTACCTTGACATTGTATTTTTTTGCAAGCTCCATGATGGCCTTCATGTTGCAGACATTGCCCGCTATGTGGACTGGAACTATGGCGGCAACATTCTTACCCTTGGGGCTTTGAAGAATTTTTTCTATTGACTGGGGGTCTATTGAATATGAATCCTTTTCTATGTCCGCAAAATAAACGTCGGCTCCAAGATGGCGTGCCGTTGCTGCTGTAGAGACGAAGGTGTAGGGTGTGGTGATTACAGCCTTTCCTGCTTTTACCCCCAGGGCTTCCATTGCAAGAATCATGCCGCTTGTGTTGCTGTTTACGGCAAGGGCATAAGGCACTTGTATGCAGGATGCAAATTCCTTTTCAAAGGCGAGCGTTTCTTTGCCTGTGGTTAGCCAGCCGCTCCTTATTACCCTAAGAACAGCTTCTTCTTCTTCTTTGCCTGTTGAAGCCTTAAAGAAAGGCACTTTTATTTCGTTTTCCATATTTGCTGCCATTACAAAACCACCTTTACAGAAGTTGCCATGTCTATGCGCTTTCCGTCGCTTTCTTCTTCGCGGTAGAATTCATCAAGAGAGGGAACTGCTTCCCGCAAAATCTTTACAAGAAGCTCCCTGTCCCTGTAGATGCCGCTATTTTCCTTGCTAAAGTAGCAGACCGGGTAAAGCTTTTGCAAAAGTTCATCCGTGCTGAATGTAGCCGGAGGAATATTTTTTAGCTTTAGGATTTTTTTATACTGGGTGGGCGTCGGGTTTTCCTCCGTAAGCCAAAGAGGTTCCGTTAGCCTTTCGCCGCGCCTTGCACCAATGAATTTTATGTCCATTTCCTTGTATGGCTCAAAGCCGCTGAATTTTATAATCTGTTCCGCAAGGGTAAGAATCTTTATCGGTTCCCCCATGTCCAGAAGGTAGGAGCAGCCGTTTTCTCCCACGCCGCCTGTCTGCAGCACAAGTGAACATGCCTCCGGGATTGTCATAAAGTAGCGTTCCATTGCAGGGTCTGTTACTGTGACAGGCCCCCCGTTTTGAATCTGTTCCATAAAAATCGGGAGGATTGAACCCCTTGAACCAAGCACGTTTCCAAAGCGCACGAACATGAAGGACTGCCCGCACTTTGTCTTTAGCGCAGCCTCGTTCACAAGCTTTTCGCTTAGCATCTTGCTTACGCCGTAGACGCTTACCGGGTTTACAGCCTTGTCCGTGGAAATGAGCACAAAACGCTCCGTGCCGCACTCTAGGGCTGCATCAAGAAGGTTCTTGGTTCCAAAGACGTTGTTTTCTATAGAGGCAACCGGGTTTTCTTCCATCATGGGAACATGCTTGTAAGCCGCACAGTGGAAGATAACATCTGCCCTGGTATGGCTTATTATGTAGCGCACGTATTCCCTGTCCCTCATGTCGCCAATGATTGGGACTACGGATGCCTTTTCGCCAACGCCCTCGTTCTGAAGGATGTGCAGCTCGCGGTAGATGTTTACAATTGAATTTTCCCCGTGGCCAAAGAGGTAGAGACGCTCAGCACCGCCTGAAAGCAGCTGCCTTGCAAGTTCGCTTCCGATTGAGCCGCCTGCACCGGTAATTAGAACACGCTTTCCCTTTAGGTAGGCAAGGCTTTCGTGAAGGGGAATGATTATTGGAGTCCTTCCCAGAATGTCCAGCGGGTTTATTTCCCTGGCCTGAACAAAGTGGGCCTTTCCGTCTACAACTTGGCTTATGGAAGGCAGGATTTTTATGTGGAAAAAGCCGCATTTTTTTAGCACGTCGTAAATTTGCTTTATGCGGGAACCGTCTGCGCTGGGTATTGCAATGATGGCCTGGTCAATGGCCGTAACGCGAAGCACACTTGACATTGTGTCTATTGGCCCCAAAACCGGCACGTCTTCTATTTTACTTCCGATTAATTCCTTGCTGTCGTCAATGAATGCCGCAACCGTGCCAAAAATCTTCTTGCGCTTTAGTTCCTGGGCAATCATCTGCCCTGCAAAACCGGCACCTATAATGTAAAGCCGGCTGTCTATCTTTCCCATAATCCCCTCTTTTTCTTCTTATTATAGCACACACTAATCTTTTCTTCAACGTAAAAAATTTCTTTCTTATTTGGACGGTAGTTCTTAGGACGGTAGTCTTTAGGACGGTAGTCCTAATTGCTCTACGACTATGTGCCCCTGCTAATTCGGCTGACATGCCCTTGCGCCACCGCCCTTCCGGGGTTCCCTAACGGTCATTGCCGCTCTGCGGCAACGCAGGGGTTGCCACCCCCGCGCCCCTCCACGGCGGCGTAGGCGGCTTTGGAAAAAAAACTTTACAAAGAAAAAACTGTGGCTTAAAATAAGTTTTGGCATATTTTTGGAATGCAACAGGGGATTTCGTTCTAAAAAAAGTCCCCAAGGAGAAATCATAGTGATGAAATTAAAACTTTTCAGGACTTCTTTCTTATTTTTGTGCTTAATGGAAATCTTTGCCGGTTGCCAAAGCTCTAATTTTGCCTCTGGCGGAAAGGCCCAGGCTGCAACGGCTCAAAGCAAGGCGCTTGAAACTCCGTCCACAATTGTAAAAGGCTCGGAGATAAACGCCATACTCAAAAACTTTATGAAAACATCCAAGCCCTATGTCTTTAAGCCTTCCAGCGTGGAACCCCAGGGGCGCAGCAAGTCTTTTGCAAAGAAGATTTCAAACTCAATAGATGCCGTTATATACCTTGATTCCGACGAAAAGACTGTCTGCTACTACGCAAAGGGCTATACGGATTCCGGCAAGAAAATACCCGCGCCTGCCGATTCGAGCGGAATGTTTGAGGGGCTAAAGTATCTTACGGAAATTGACCTTTCTGGCTTTGACTTTGGAACTGCCCTTAGCATGAAGAATATGTTCGCAGGCTGCGTAAAGCTAAAGTCTGTGGATTTTACGGCTTTTAAGACTGGCCGCGTTACGGACATGAGCGGTATGTTCAGCAATTGCAAGGAATTGACCAGCCTTAACCTTTCTGCATTTGACACGTCAATGGTAAGCAGCATGAAAAACATGTTCTACGGTTGCACAAAGCTTTCCTCTCTTAACCTTTCAAGTTTTTCAACTGGCCGCGTTACCGACATGAGCGGAATGTTCTACCAGTGCTACGAGCTTACCGCCCTTGACCTTTCCAAATTTGACACTAAAAACGTTACGGACATGAAGGAGATGTTCTACTTCTGCGAAAAGCTTCCGTCGCTGAACCTTACAAAATTCAACACGGGCAAGGTTACGGACATGAGCGGCATGTTCCGGGGCTGCAGGGCGATTGCCTACCTTGATTTGTCAAGCTTTGACACCAGATGTGTTACCAACATGAGCCTTATGTTCTACGAATGCAAGAAGCTGGAAAGCCTTAACATTTACAGTTTTGACACATCCAACGTTACGGATATGAACCACATGTTCTACAACTGTTTTGTCCTTGACCTTGATCTTTCTAGCTTTAATACCGGCAAGGTTACGGACATGAACAACATGTTCAATGGCTGCGGCCTTAAGCACAATACCATTGACTTGTCCGGCTTTGACACGAGGAATGTTACCAACATGCAGGAAATGTTCTACTGGAGCAAATTCAGGGCTCTTGACCTTTCCTCTTTTGACACAAGGAACGTTACCAACATGCAGCGTATGTTCGGTTCCTGCCTTAACCTGACTTCGGTTAAGCTTTCAAGCTTTAACACGGAAAAAGTAAGAGACATGAGCTATATGTTCATCTGCTGTCTAAAGCTTCCAAGCCTTGACCTTTCTTCTTTTGACACAAGGAACGTTACCAACATGGAGCTGATGTTCGAGATGGACTACGACCTGGATCCGCAAAAGTCTGCCCTTGCAACAATTTACGCTTCGGACAAGTTTGTAACAAAAAATCTTCCGGCTGAAAAAAAGATTTTTAACAAGTGCCAGAAGCTAAAGGGCGGGAAGGGAACGTCCTATTCTGATTCCGCTTCCAACGACGCTTCCTATGCCCGCATAGACGGCGGCCCAAGCGCACCAGGCTACTTTACGGCCAAGAAGAACTGAAAAACATTCCCCTTTATGGCACACACTTGTTTTTTCTTCAATGTGAAGATGGAAAATCCACGGAAAACCTCCGTAATGTGTTATAATGATTTGTATTCAGGGAGATTTTTTTTATGGATGAGAATGAAAAAAAGAAGCTTATAGAAGAGGAAAAGGAGAAGACTAAAGGATTTTGGGCTGCTAGGGGCGCGGATTGTAGTGTAGGGGATGTCATAATTGTCACATTTTTTATGACCCTGATTTTGGCCGTTGCGGTATTTGTTGCTTGGGTTTGCGTGCGGTTTGCCTTTAAGCCGTATTTTGAATCTGACTACAAGTGCAAGGTTGAGGCAACTTTGGTTGAAAAGACAAAGGATGTTAAGTGGCGCAGCGTCTATGACCGAAAGCTGGGCCATAAAATAAGAGAAGGTCTCAAAGCTGCGAAGAAAGATAAAGAAGTGAAAATCGATTACCATCTAAAATGGGAATATGAAATTAACGGCGAAAAAGGTTGTTTTTGGGAATCTGATCATCTTATAAACTTTAGCAAGGTTGGCAGCAAAAAGAAGGTCACGATGTTCAGTGATGATGGCAAGGAGTGGTACAGGTCACAAATTGACGCGTGGCTTGTGGTGCCCTTTGCCTTAAGTTTACTGGTTTCCCTGCTTATGGTGTACTGCATTTTCCGTTTGATAGTAGAAAAGATAAAGTTTAGCATGAAGATTAAAAGGAAGATTGGTGCTGCTTCTGGTGTCTGAGCCCTTGTAGCTGTGCCACATTTGCAGGTCTTTTACGCAAACTGGTACAGATGCCGAAATAAATTCGGCATGACGGCTTAGGGGGGCTATGTGCAATACAAAAAAAGATTGTCGGGTCGTGGTTCGACAAGCTCACCAACCATGGTTCGACAAGCTCACCAACCGGCTCAGGGTGACGGGTGCGGGATTTTTTTCTTCCTTGCCAACTAATAAAGAGCCCATGGAGGGGCGACTTAGCAGCCCGGAGATTTGCATTGCAAATCTCCGATACCCGGAAAAATCCAGGAGGAATTTTTCGATCTTGATTTGTATTACAGAGCCATGGATGGCGACTTAGCAACATGCAGAATTGCGTAGCGATTCTGCAATCATAAAAAAAATCCAAGGAGGGATTTTTTTATGCCCGTACTTGAAAAAAAGTAACAAGCCCATGGAGGGCGGCTTAGCAGCCCGGAGATTTGCATTGCAAATCTCCGATACCCAGGAAAATTCACGGAGGGATTTTTCGATCTTGATTTGTATTACAGAGCCATGGATGGCGGCTTAGCAGCGTGCAGAATTGCGTAGCGATTCTGCAATCATAAAAAAATCCATGGAGGGATTTTTTTTATGCACATACGCCCGATTGGAAGGGTGGCGCAGCCAGACCGCCGCAGGCGGGCCGGAGCGGCAGCGTAGCCCTGGAAAGCGGGTGGCGCAGTGGCATGGCTGTCGAGTTAGCCAGAAAGTGAATGGTAGAGCCTTAGAAAGCTTCCGTCCAGAAAATTCTAATCCAAAAACACAGTCTCATAAATAAAACTAAACTCAACTTTGCAAAATCCGATAATTAATCGAGAGCAAAGTTTTTGTTCAAGGGGATATTTATGAGAAGAGTTAAATTTCTTTTTGCAGCCGCGGTTTTTGCCTTGCTTTTTTCTGCAAGTGCCAGCGCTACTGTTGTTGCCTTTCAGCTTATTCAGCATGATCCTTGCCAGAGCGAGGTTAGGGCATCTTCTTATCTTATAGAGAATTCTCTCTTTGACTTCTTTTTTGACAGGGGCATAATCGTAACAAATTCTCCTACCGCCGTGTCTACGGACGAATCTGTGGACGAGCAGCTTTACTATTCGGCGCTTAGCGAGGCAAGTTCGGGTTTCTGCAACTACTTTATCTCCCTTACAATTGACTACGACACAGAAAATTCAAGGAATCCCGAGGCTCTTATCGTTTCAAACATAGAGAAAATAAGTTGGAATATATTTGACCTAAAGACAGGAAAAAGCGTGGCTTCCGGTTCAAGGAAGACGAACAAGGTGTCTCCCGACAGGGATAATGAAAAAGGAATTTCTGAATTCACCTCCAAAGTTGCGCAGGATATTTACAACCATTTTAAGACATTAAGCTAAGGATCCGTGGGGAAGGGGAAACAGAATGAAGAAAATATTAATCGCAGTAATAGCTATAAGCCTTGCGGTTATTTTTGTAGCCGCAGACGACTCTTTTTTGTACCTCGACGGCAATGCTTCTGTAGGCAGGGAGGGTGAGCTTCCCAAGGGGCTTTTTGTAAAGGCTTCCGGATATTTGCCTGGGGACAACGTTAGCGTAACAAACCCAATGACAGGGGAGACCTTGGAGCTTCTTAACCTTGGTTCCATGGACGCATCTTCCGGTTCAATAATGCTGCTTTCCAAAGAGGCGGCTGAGGGTCTTGGAATTTCCCCGGACGCAAATTTGAAGATTAAGCTAAGCTCAAGAAAGGGTTCCTTTGACCAGAGTGCGGCCGGTGTTGGCATAGTTTCAAGCATTTTTCCAGGGGACGGCAAAAAGCCTTATACAGCCAAGAGCGACTCCTATTACGAGAGCGTTGGACTGCCGTCTGATGCGGATTCCGGCGATTTGGCTGCCGGTTATGAGACGATGGAAATAGGCGATGGCGATGATGCATTGGCGGATGTTCCGGAAAAGGAAGATGACGGCCTTGTTTCTGAAGAAGTTGCTTCCCTTGAGCCTCTAGAGCCGCTTAGTGATGCTGAGCTTGCAAAAAGCGACGCCACTATCTACGAGCCTTTGTCCGGCTTTGGCAGGGGTGAAAAGAAAGAGCAGCCCTTTAATGCTGATTCATCCGGCGAGAACATAGGAAGCCTTGAGCCTGCAAAAGAAGACGAAGCATCGGCAATTCCGGCCGAAAGCCTTGACTCCGACTTTGACGGCGAGAAAGTTGCCTTTGAGGAGCCGCTTGGTTCTGAATACGTAAGCGAGGACGAGATTGTAAGGCCGCTTCCTACGACTGGACGCATAGCGGCAGCGGACGTTCCTGTGAAAGAAGACGGCATAATGGAAGATGATGTTCTCGGTGAAGAGGAGGCGGAGCTTGTGGAAGACATAAGCGAGCCTGTTGCAATAGTAATTCCTGTTAACCCTGATGCAGGTCCGGAGACAGACTTTGCGGGCGAGGAAATTGTAGCTGCAGAGCCGGTAGACACTGAGCCTGTTGCAAAGATTGACCTTACTCCGCCGGAAGAGGACAAGGAAGAGGAAGAGGTTGCTCCTCTTGAGCCGGAAGAGCCCTACACGCCAATCGTGCTTGTTCCCTCTGAGGATGTAACTCCTCCTAAGGAAGAAAAGAAGCCGGTGGAAATTAAGCCTGCTCCCCAGAAGGACAAGGCACCCACCAAGGACATAGAAAAGCGCCTGCGAAAGGAAAGCGAGCTTGACCGCTCACGCTATTACATACAGATTGCAACCCTTTCCGAAACTTCAAGCGCACAGTCGCTGATTGACAAGTACGGAAAGTACCCGCTTGTAATGATTCAGAATTCACGCGGGGCATACAGGGTGCTGGTCGGCCCCCTTTCCGTGGATGAATACGGCATGATTCTTGAGCGCTTTAAGGGCTACGGCTATAAGGACGCCTTTGTAAAATATCCCGGAAGCCTCTAGGCAAAAGGGAATTTAAAAATAAACTCCTATAAAAGGGCACCGTACGGATAAAAGTTTTTCCTTCTTCCGAACGGTGCTTTTTTTTGTCGTTTTTTTTTCGAATTCCTTGTTTTATATAGAATTTTCTATTGACTAAGGCCGTGTAAATTTGTTATCATACACCACACATTAATTTAGGTTGTTAAGGAATCCGTTACTCCTTACGGCCAAGTTTAGAGGTTTTACATGTACGCAATTGTTGAATACAAAGGCAATCAGTACAAGGCAGAAAAGGATGCCGTTCTCCGCGTTGCAAAAATCAACGACGCAAAGGAAGGCGACACAATCACTATTGACACTGTTCTTCTCGTAAGCGACGGTGACAAGGTATCTGTCGGTACACCCTATGTAAAGGGAGCAAAAGTTACGGTTGAAGTTGGCGAAACTTTCAAAGACAAGAAAGTTCTGGTTTTCAAGTACAAGAGCAAGAAGGATTATCACCGTTTCCACGGTCACCGCGAGCAGTACACCTATGTAACTGTTAAGGATGTGGTTTCGGCATAACGGTTCATGACTAAGGTGCTTTTGGTTTGCGGTGCAGACGGTTGCTTCAAGAGCTGTTCGGCTAAGGGGCATGCCTTTTTCGCCGCCAGGGGCAGGGACATAGTTTGTTCGGCGGAGACGCTTCTCCTTCGGACTGCAATTTCTGTCTTGGAAAAAACCGGGGGAATAAAGCTTAGTTGTGATGCTTCTGAGCGCGGAAGTCTGGCGTTCAGTGTTGAAGTGCAAGGCCATTCGGCAGAACTTGCTGAAAGGCTCAGGTGCACGGCGGATTTTATTCGTGACGGGATTTCTTCCCTGTCAGAAGAATATCCGGAGTGCCTGCTTCTAAAAGAGATTATTGAATAAAACAGTCCGGTTCTTACCGGCGGAGGATTAAAATGGGACGTACAAAAGGCGGTAGCGGCGCTAAAAACGGACGCGATTCCAACCCGAAACATTTGGGCGTTAAAAAATACGGCGGAGAAATGGTTAAGGCAGGTTCTATCCTGGTAAGACAGCGCGGAACAAGAATTCATCCGGGTAACTTTGTAAAGAGGGGCGGAGACGATACCCTCTATGCAATTGCCGACGGAAAAGTGGTCTACGGCGAACGCAAGGACCGCAAGATTGTTTCCGTAGAACCGGTTGAAGCCGCTTCAAACTAAGCACCTTTTATAGTCCGGGCTTTACCGGAAAAGGTGTTCTTAGATTGCAAGAATTCTGTTGAAGATGCCCTGTATGAATTTTTTAGTTCATGCCGGGCATTTTTTCTTTAAAGGATGTGTTTATGATTCAGTTTGCGGATGAGGCACTTATAACCGTAAGGTCCGGCAAGGGCGGAAACGGCTGTATTTCTTTCAGAAGGGAAAAGTATATACCCAACGGAGGCCCCAACGGTGGAGACGGCGGCAGGGGAGGCGACGTGTACGTATGCGTAAGGCGCAACCTTCGCACTCTTGCCCACCTTCGCCACAGGCAGGTCTTTAAGGCCCAGAACGGACAGGACGGCATGAGCTGGAACCGCTTTGGCAAAGACGGGGAGGACGTGTTTATCCCCGTTCCTCCTGGAACCACCATCCGCAACGCAGATACGGGTGAGCTTATCCGTGACTTTACGGAAGAAAGCGACGGCAGCCAGATGATGATTCTGCAGGGCGGCAAGGGCGGCTGGGGTAACGTGCACTTCAAGAGCAGCACCAACCAGGCACCCCGCTATGCCCATCCCGGAAAACCCGGCAAGGAGATGAACCTGCGCATAGAGCTTTCCATTATGGCGGACGTAGGCCTTGTAGGCTTCCCCAATGCAGGAAAGTCCAGCCTTCTGGAAATGTTCACCAACGCAAGGCCTAAGATTGCCCCCTATCCCTTTACCACAAAAATTCCAAACCTTGGCGTCCTCCACGTGGACCAGGACAAGGACTTTATCATTGCGGACATCCCCGGAATCATAGAGGGAGCGTCTGAAGGGGCAGGGCTTGGTCTCCGTTTCCTAAAGCACATTTCGCGCACGGCAGCCCTTCTTTTTATGATTGACTGCTCAGATGAAAACTGTCTTACAGCATATTCATCGCTAAAAACCGAGCTTGAAAAGTATGGAAGGGGACTTTTGGAAAAGCCCCGCATAGTCCTCTGCAACAAGATAGACATTGAGGGTGCCGGTGAAAAGGCTGATGAGGTTGCGGCAAAAATCCGCAGCGAAGAGCCCGAGACTGCCGTGATAGCGGTTTCCGTACTTGAGAGGAAGAACATAGAAAACGCACGCAGGGCAATAATCTCCCTTGTGGAAAAGATGGACGGCTGGCTTTCCCCTGCAAAGGGAAGCGGTGACGGCGAAAGTGCATCTGCCGTCCAAAATGCCCCTGATTCTGGCGCAAAGAGCAGCTTCCTTGCTTCCCGCTCCGTAGATTCAAGCATGGAAGAACAGTTCCCTGGAAGTGATCCAAGCGAGGGGGCATATTCATGAAGATGGCAATCCTGGGAGGCAGCTTTAACCCCATACACATAGGCCACCTTGCACTGGCAGACGATGTTTGCGTAACCCTTGGCTACGACAGGATTCTCTTTGTCCCCACGGCAACCCCTCCCCACAAGGCAATGAGGGAGGTTGTCCCAGCACAAGACAGGCTGGGGATGGTCAAAGCCGCATGTTCCCAAGACGAGCGCTTTATTGCTGAAGGTTGCGAGATAGAGCGGGGCGGTGTAAGCTACACCTGCGACACAATAAGGATTCTTGAAGAAAAATACAAGGACAGTCTGGAAGGAAAACTGGGGCTCATAATGGGAGAAGACCTTCTGCCGGACTTTCACCTGTGGAACCGGGCGGAAGAAATTGCCCAAAGGTGCACCCTTATCGTAGCCAGAAGACCCTACAAGCAGGAGTCCGCCCTCTTTGCAAACAAAAACGTGGGCGACTACGGCAAAACCAACCAGCTTGAATTTGACATAACCAAGGAACCTCTGTTCAACAACTGCGTTGCAATAGAAAACCCCCTGCTTACAATCAGCTCAACGGACATAAGGGAAAGAATTTCCTGCGGCAAGAGTTTCGGATATCTTGTCCCGCGCCCTGTTTTTAGGTATATTATAGACGGTAAGCTTTATGGATACAAATAACAGTAATTTTGACGAGATTCTAGAAAAAATACGCAAGTTCGCATCCGCTGCAGAAAAAAAGGAGCGGTTCGAGCACAGCGTTCGCGTTGCAGAAACTGCAAAAATCATGTGCGACATGTACGGTGTGGACCCCAAGAAGGGCTACCTTGCAGGCCTCGCCCATGACATGTGCAAGGATTTGGATGACGAAACCCAGCTTTCCCTTGCCAGCCACGACGGACAACCCATTTCCGACGTGGAAAAGACAAAGCCCTCTCTGTTGCACGGACGTGCCGCAGCGGAAAAACTCCGCAGGGACTTTGGCATTGACGATTCGGACATAATCCAGGCGGTTTCAAGGCACACCCTTGGAGGGGCAAGCCTCTGCCCGCTCGCAAAAATCATTTATGCCGCGGATAAGATTGAGCCGGGAAGACCCCAGTCCACCCAGGAATACCGGGAAAAACTTTTTGCCCTAAGTCTCAACAAGCTCTGCCTTGCCGTGCTGGAAGAAAACATGGACTATCTGCGCTCAAAGGGCAAAGAAATTGCTCCCGTAAGCTTTAGGTTTCACGAGGCACTCAGACGGGACATAGCCTATGACGCAACCCTTGCCATGGACTTTGCCGGGGGCAACTGATGGCCGTTTCCAAGGAAAAGCTGAGCGCGCTCTTTTTGGTTGCCATACTTGCTGTCATGATTGGGGCCGTTGTAGTAATGGCTTCATCGCTTACAAGTGACCCTCTGGAAGAAACGCTTGCCAAGAACGAAGTTGTAAAAACCCTGCTCGTAATAAATGATGGCGAGGGGAACGCCCTGGTAACGGACATTTTCGCCTTTTACCCGCCCTACAACAAGGGTGCCTTGTTCGACATCCCGGGCAACATAGGCGACATCTTCGACAAGAGCCTTGGTCGAACAGACCGCATAGACGCAATCTACCGCGAAAAGGGAATGAAAACCTACGTCTCCGAGATTGAACGTCTTACGGATACCGTAATTCCCTTTACAATAGACATAAACCTGGACAACCTTTCCCTGCTAACAGACTTGCTGGGCGGGCTAAACGTACTTGTTTATTCTCCCGTGGATACCGTTACCGAAGAAGGGGAGCGCTGGCTTCTTCCAAGCGGACAGATAACGCTGGATGGCGACAAGGTAAGAACCTACGTAACCTACAGGCTGCCGGGAGAAAGCGACAGCGATGTTGATGACCGCAGACAGAATGTGCTAGTGGCCCTGCTTTCGGCAATCACGGAAAACAAAAAGAACGTTCTAAGGAAAAAGGACTTTCCCGTATACGCCTCAAAGCTTGACGCAAGCGTACAGGGTGACTTGCTCTACAAGCTCCTTTCGCTCATCTGCGACGTAAACACGGACAGCCTTTCGCCCCTCTTTCCACAGGGAATGCTCCGTACAACCTCCTCAGGCCAGCAACTTTGGTTCCTTCAGGACGGCGGCCAGCTCATCAAGGACGTAATAAAGACAACCCTTGCAACCCTGGTTTCAGAAGAGGAGCGCGGTGGAAGCCGAGTCTATGTAGTGGAAATCCAGAACGCAACAAGCGTAACCGGTTCCGCAAGAAACGCAGCCTTCCTCCTTCAGGGAATGGGCTACGAAGTCCTAAAGTACGGAAATGCAGACGAAGAGATGGAGCACACCCTCATCGTAAGCCACGTAGGAGACTCGGAATCTCTCCGCGTTCTTTCCGACTTCATAAAATGCAAATACATTGAATACGAGGAAGTAAAGCCCGAAAGCTACGGAAACGAATCGTCGGACGTAGACTTTACTTTGTATCTGGGAAAAGACTGGGATGGCCGCTACGTTCGTGGCGGTTACACAGGAAAAGAAGAAGAGGAAGGCTAATATGGAAAATACAGAAAAGACCGAGCAGGACAAGGCTCTGGAAATCGCAAAACTCATGGAAGACGGCAAGGGTCAGGATGTCCGCGTCATAGACGTAACCGGGCTCAACAGCTGGACGGACTACTTTGTAATCGTCACGGTAACAAGCAGCGCCCACTGGCAGGGACTCTACAGGCAGGTCAAGGACTACATCTCGGAAAACGGCATGGAAATCCACCCCACCGCCCGCAAGACTCCCCAGGGTGACGACTGGAACCTCATAGACCTTGGCTCCGTTGTGGTTCACCTTATGTCTGCTGATGCGCGCGCCTTCTACGACCTTGAAAAACTCTGGCACGCAGGAAAGATTCTTAAATAGGATTTGATTTTTTTCTTGGTTTGGAGCCGCTTTCTTGGTGGAAGTGCCCCTTCGGGGAGGCATCGTGTTACGGGCTTTGCGGGGCTTGCCCCCTGGCCGGGCGCGGTGCTTGCGCACGCACTTCGTGCCCCCTCCAATCCCGGCTAGGCTTGGGGGCAAGAAAGTCAAGGAACATAAAAATGTCAAAGCAAAATGTTTATGATAATGAAGTCTTTTTTGAAGGCTATAAAAAAATAAGAGAGAATAAAGTAAATGCAAACATTTTGTTTGAAAAGCCGGCCTTGTTTTCTTTGCTGCCCGATTTAAAAGATTTGAAAATTCTGGATTTGGGCTGTGGCTACGGAGAAAACAGCAAGGAGTTTGTAAAAAGGGGAGCCGCCAAAGTTACCGGAATTGACATCTCAAAAAAAAATGCTCAGAATTGCCCGGCTGGAAAATTCTGCCCCAAACGTTGAATTTCTGAATATTCCGATTGAAGATATTGCTTGCCTCGATGAAAAGTATGACTTAATAGTAAGCTCTCTTGCCTTGCACTATGTTCAGGATTTTGCTTCTGTCTGCAAAAATGTGCGTAACCTTCTTAATGAAAAAGGCATCTTTGTCTTTTCACAGGAAAACCCACTGAATACCTGCTTTACAAAAGGAGACCGTTGGACCTGTGACGGCCAGGGAAAAAAGATATATGCAAACATCTCAAATTATTCGGTTGATGGCAAAAGATGCTCAAAGTGGTTTGTGGATGAAGTGATAAAGTATCACAGAACTTTTTCAAGCATTGTTAACACTCTTGTAGGCTCAGGTTTTATAATTCAAAAAGTCCTTGAGCCTTATCCAAGCGAAGAAATAATCAAAAAATACCCTGATTATGAGGATAACCTGCACAAACCCGATTTTTGCTAATCAGGGCAGTTAGAACAAAATAATATACAGCAAGATGAAAGACTGCTTTTTCGGAAGGAATCAAGCCTACCGGTAATTAGAAATCCAAGTCAGCAGGATCGCTGTCTTCTTCTATTTCTTCATCGTCGTTGTAGAGGTCGTCGTCAAAGCCGCGGCGGCGGTTGTCGTAGCCGTCTTCAGCTTCCTGGTCATCAAAGGGTTCATCGTAGTCATCATCCTCTTCGTCCAAATCGTCCTCGAATGAACCGTCTTCATCCTCAAAGTCATCGTCAAAATCATCGTCGTCGTAATCATCGTCAGACGGGAAGTTGTCGTCATAATCTTCATCAAAACCTGCAGCCATAGCAAAGTCAAGAAAATCGTCTTCGAGCATGAATTAACTCCTTGTTTTTTGAGCCGGACCTTTAGCATGAATGCTTCTTTTGGGTGACCGGACCCTCAAGTAGAATGTAAATTTTACTTGGCCTTTTGTCAATCGGTTTTTGCAAAATAATGCAAAATATTGTAATTTTTTAGAAATGCTTGCAAAATTACCTTTATACGATTGACATTGCTTTGTCAAATGCATATAATGGTGGAGTATGTGCAAGGGTATAACGGTTTTTGCTCCGGCCAAGATAAACATCGGCCTAAAGGTATTCCCAAAGCGGCAAGACTGTTATCACGATATAAAAAGTATTTTTACCGTCATTAACCTTCGCGACGAGCTTACGGTTAGTCTCTCTGGGCAAAATAATTCGTGTATCGTGGAGTGTGATAATTTTGCTTTGCCAGAAGAAAACACTTTTACCAAGGCATACAAAGCTTTCTGCGTGCTGACTGGTGTTTGTCAGGGTGTGTGCGTAAAATTGGTAAAGCACATTCCTGCCGGCGGTGGATTGGGGGGCGGCTCAAGTGATGCTTCTTCTTTTATTCAATCTCTGGACATTTTGTTTGACACGCATTTAACCGAAACCTCTCTAGATGAAATTTCATCTCAGGTAGGCAGCGACGTTTTTTTCTTTACAAAGGCTTTGTACAGCGGCTGTGAAAATTTTACGGCCCTTGTGCAAGGAAGAGGTGATAGGGTAACTCAAATTGAAGGACGGAAGGATTTGCACATCCTGCTTCTTTTTCCGGGGGTCAGCGTTTCAACCAAGGATGCTTATGCTTGGATTGATGAGCTCCACCAGAAAGAAGGTTTTGCAGTCAGTGATGAGCCTTCTTTTGTAGAAGAGTTTAATAAGCCGGTACGGAAGTGGTTTTTTCAGAATGATTTTACAGCTCCTGTAACCGCACGTTTTAGCAAAATTGGCCTTGCTCTGCAGGCTCTCAAAGACTGTGGTGCCGATTTTGTTGACATGTCCGGTTCTGGATCGTCAGTATTCGGAATATTTAACGAGTTAGGCACAGCGCAGGCTGCGCTTCAAATATTGGCCGAAAACTGGCAAGCAACGCTGGTTTAGCGTGGTTACAGGAGGTAAAATACATGCAGGTAACCGAAATAAAAATCCGCAAGGTAGAAGGTGAGGGAAAGCTTAAGGGCTATGTAACAATTACGTTTGACAACTGCTTTGTCGTTCACAACATCAAGATTATTGAAGGCAAGACAGGAATGTTCATAGCCATGCCAAGCAGAAAGACGGCAAACGGGGAATACAAGGATGTCGCTCATCCAATCAACCCTGATTTCCGCAATGAGCTCCAGGAGAAGATTCTGGGCGAATACGAAGCCGGGCATGTAGAAACGGACGCTAGTGATGCAAATGACTAAACTGCATCTTAGTATATCTTGGGACGTCGTCAAGTGGTAAGACAACGGCTTTTGGTGCCGTCATTCCGCTGGTTCGAATCCAGCCGTCCCAGTTCTAGTAATTAAAGTAGAATTTTTTTTTAAGGAGTTTCCAGAATGGAACAGTTTGTGATTAATGCAAAAGTACGGAAAGAAACAGGAAAAAAGGCTGCCAAGGATCTTCGCGCTGCAGGACGCCTTCCAGCAATCGCTTATAACGAAAAGGGCGAGTCAATCATGCTCGACATTGATGCCGCAGAATTTTCAAAGGTTTGGAGGACAATCACTCCAACAACATTGATTAATCTTAAGATTGACGGTCAGGACAACAAGGCCTATATTCAGGACACAGAGTACGACATCAAGACCGACAAGAACCTCCACGCAGACTTCCACATCGTAAGCGGAAAGAAGCCTATCATGGCAGAGCTCAAGATGCACTACTCAGGAACTCCAGCCGGCGTTCTCAAGGGTGGCTTCATGGTAAAGCACATTCCTTCAGTTCAGCTCAAGGCTCTTCCTGATGACATGCCAACATCAATTACAGCTGATGTTTCTGGCGTAGAAATCGGTCAGAAGTTCACAGTTGCAGATCTTCACCTTAGCGACAAGATTACTCTCATTACAAAACCAACAGCTCTTATCGTTACTATTGCACCTCCAAAGAAATAATCAAGCTTCTTTAAAAGGTCTTCTATAGTAACAAGGCTAAGTAATATCCCCGCTTCCACAGCGGGGCTTTTTGTTTGCGGCCGTTGGTTTTTTGGCGGCAGGGGGCTCGTTGTGAAAGATATTGCGCAAGACTTTGAAAGTAAGGTGCTCACTGGCCTTAAAACATGCATTGCAGATTTTTCCCCTTCATCTGTCTATGGGGTGGGGGTAAGCGGCGGCGCAGATTCCATTTCTTTGCTAACATCGCTTTCACGGATTCTTCCAAAGGAAAACCTTTTTGCCGTTACCGTAAACCACAACATAAGGCCTGCCCAGCAGACAGAGGGCGACGCTTATTTTGTTGAATGCTACTGCAAAAAAATAGGCGTAAGGTGCTCCCGTGTAGACATACCCAGAGGTTCTGTAGAAAAGCTAAAGTCAGAGAGGGGGGGCGGAACGGAAGAGGCTGCCCGCTTTTTGCGCTACCAGGCCTTTGAAAGTGCAATAGAAAAGTTTGGCATTGACTGGTTTTGCCTTGCCCACAACCTTAACGACCAGGAAGAAACCCTCCTGATGCGCTTTTTTTCCGGAGGTGCAAGCCAAAGCCTTTCCGGTATTCCCCAGGTAAGGGACCGCTTTATAAGGCCACTTTTAAACGTTTCCCGCCCAGAGATAGAGGCTTACCTAGCATTCCTTGGCCTGGAATTTAGGACGGATTCCACCAACAAAGAAAATTCAATGCTAAGAAACAAAATCCGCAACAGGATAATCCCCTTTTTGGACACAGAGCTTCCCGGCTGGCAAAAGGCAGTTCTTTCCCTGGGGCGCAAGATGTCCCTGGATGAATCATTCATCAGTACGTCTGCCAGGGATTCAATAGAAAAAATAGACTGGAAGGAAGAAAAAGGGCAGCTTTCCTTTTCCCAAGACAAATTCAAGAGCTTGCCTAAGGCCCTGCAGTCACGTGTAATTTATTCAGCCCTGGACAAAGTGCTTTGTGACCAGATGCAGCTCCGCATTCCTTATACTTTTATTGAACGCATTCAAAGAAATCTGCAAATTCTGCCGAAAATAAAGAATGATTGGGCGGAAAATTCATCGGGAGCAGAAGTCTTTTGCTCTGGTGGCCGTATTTTTGCGCGAAAAGTGCAGAAGGTAGCGACAGAAAGCGGATTTTTTGCTATAATCACAAAAGAAGGCATTGTACGTGCCGGCAAATGGACGCTTGGCGTTTCCAAGTCCGGTGCTAATATGCACCTTGAGCTTGAGCATGCTCTTTCCCAAAACGCTTCCCTGCCTTGTGGTGTGGACATTGAGGGGCTTGAATTTCCGTTTGCATTCAGAAGCAGGCAGGCGGGGGATTCAATTAAAACTGCTTCCGGTTCCCTAAAGGGGGTTTCCGGCATCCTTGACGGCTGGAAGTGCGGTTCCTTCCGCAGTGAAATTCCTGTTGTCCAGGACTTGACTTCTCCATCGCAGCCCTTGGTCTGTATCCTTGGCGCTCCTTTGGGGTTTAACAATTGGATCGTACAAAAGGAAGAAAGATGAATAAAATTGTAAAAATCGGTGTTTTTGCTCTTTTTGAATTCGCGTCAGTTTTTAGCGCACTGGCCCTTAAGCCCATAAATACAGGCGATGCCTTAAAAGACAGCGCTGCCATGGCAAACCGGCGCACTGCCCTAAGGTGTCTTGCACTGGCCAACGACTATGCAGTCCAGTCAAACTGGGGTGCGGTTGCAAGTCAGGTGGAACTTGGCCTTGCCTATGACGATTCAATTTCGGATTTGTGGTATATGAAGGCACTTGCCTGCAACAAGAACAGGAAGCCTTCCGCAGACGTGCTTTCCTATGCTGAAAAGGCGCTTTCCCTTGACAACTGGGCCAACTACAACTACGACAGTGCCCGCGTCCTCTATGCAGACATCCTCTGCGACACCCTGCGCTACGAAGAAGTTTCTGCGGTTCTGGACAAGGCTCCCTTGGTCTTTTCTGCCGACGCTGAATACATCCGTGCAAAATCCTACTATAGAATACGCACACCTGGTGCTTTGGAGCAGGCAAGGAACAAGATAGACAATGCCCGCCAGATTTACCCAAAAGATTCACGCTTCCCGCTTCTTTTCTTTAAGAACGAATCACCTACAGACGACAACGAGCAGGTAAGAAGAATTGCCAATTTCTTTATCTCTACCATAAGCCAGTATGCCGCCGCTGCCCCGGACAAGGATGCCGAGCTTGAAATTTATGCCGCCCTTTTTGCAAGGGGTGCAATCCAGACAAAAATGCTGCAGTCCTTCTCTGCCCGTGGCCTCAAGCACCCCCTCTTTGCGGAGGCTGCCCTTCGCAAGGAGCTTATGTCCCAGGAAAAGGCTGTAAGCTACCTGGAAAAGTTTGCCGCAGCAGGCTTGGACTATGACATGCTAAAGCGGTTTGTCGCAGCCCTTACGGAAAACGGTGCAAAGGAAAAGGCAGCCGCATTCCTCCTTGCCTACAATGGGGTTATCTTGCGCGACACTGATGGAGACGGCATCTACAACATGCGCATTGTATATTCCCGCGGAAGGCCAAAGACTGTAATCTACGATGCAAACCAGGATGAGATGCATGAGTGGCGCATTGCCTGCGATTTTGGAACACCTCTAAGCGGTTCCGCAAACCCCAACAACATGTTCTTTGAATGGGGTGAATACCCCTACCTGAAGGTGGTAGGATTCCGCGATGAAAAGGACAAGACGCTTGCCTACTACGACATACCCCAGGGTGCCCTAAAGTGGACTCCAGTAAAGATTGAAGAGGACAAGGATTTAAGCTTTGGCGGAAGCATACAGTTCTTCGTTCCCCAGCCTAATCTTGAAGACTATAACCCAAAGAATTTTGTGGTACGCTCAAGCCTCAAGGACAAGACAAGCGCACCCATGTCTGCATACCCGCTGCCGGTTGCCAAGCTGGCCTCTGCTGCATCCCTTGCCCATGTTCCCACAAAAGAAAGGGCAGGCGCAAGCATAATCTTCTACGTGCTTGACGGAAAAATCCAGAGCGGTGACTATATGCAGAGCGGACAACTCTATGCCCGCGCCCAGTTCAAGAACGACATGCCCTATATCCGCACTGTGGATGCAGACGGAGACGGCGTATTTGAAACCACCGAGCTCTATGAAAAGGACAAGAATGATTCCATGGACGTCCATTCCATGGAAGATGAGCGCAACATAATAATAAACATGTTCGGGACTGTAACGAGCGACAATGAACCCTGGTACCTCAAGCAGATTCAGGTGGACACCAACCGCGACTCTGTTCCGGACTTCACGGAGGAATACCTTCCCTACGGCGGAAAGATTTCTTCCTGGGACACAAACAACGACGGCAAGTGGGACATCCGCTTTGAAAAAAAGTCACGCAGTTCAAAGAACGCTCCTAAAGACGAAATTGTTCTTGAGGAGGCCTATTTCTACGACGAGAACAAGGTTCAGGTCTGCATTTCCTCAAAGGCGGGGGTACCTTCATCCGTAACAAGGGGAGGCCGCAGCGTTACCGTAACAGAAGATCCCATGTATAAATTCTACTGGCTGGGCAAGACCGGCTCCAGCGAACTTGCAAGGGAAGTCCTTACGGCATTGAGCAGAAACCCAACCCAGTGCGTGGCCATGGTCGTTGAATACGGCGGCTTCCGCGTAAAGGGCATAAAGGTGGGGGACAACGCATACGGCATGATTATGAAGGGGCTTCCTGTAGAAAGCGAAAAAAAGGCCGCAAAGCCTAAGAAATAAAAAATACAGAGATGAAAGATTTGAAGATAAAAAATATAGCTCGCCTTTGTCTGATTCCCTTGGTCCTTGGGCTTACCTCTTGTGCAGGTAGCAAAAAGAACAAGGTTCAGCTTTACGAGCCTGTAAACTATTCAAAAAACGACGCTGTTGAATACGAGATAAAAACCATACGCGAGATTCCTGAAAGCGACTGCGTAAAAGCTTTTTGGCGTGCAGGAATACTAAGGGAAAACGTCAGTGGCAATCAGAAGGTTCAGACCCTTTACAACGACATGATGCAAAAGGTTGTGGATGCCTACAACAAGTCCCTTTCGGAACAAAAGTACCTGGATTCACTTGGCTACTACGAGTCATTAAAAGCCATGAACTATCCCCGTCTTTCCCAGCTTGCAAAGTCGGACAGCCAGCTCCGCAGCCTAATAAATTCAAAAGTTCCGGGCCTTGGCAATGCAAAGCCTCAAAAGTCAGTGTCGCTTTCTTCTACAATAAACGGAACGGTTACCGTCTTTGTAGACAAGGGCGTAAAGGTAGAAAAAGGCGTTGGACGGCCGGACGCAATGCTTGGAAGCGGATTCTTTATTTCTAGCGACGGCTACATCATCACAAACCACCACGTAATTTCAAGCTGCGTAGACCCCAAGTACGAGGGCTTTGCCCGCTGCTACATAAAGCTTGCAGAAGACCCGGACACCCGCATTCCCGCAAAGATTGTGGGCTGGGACAGCACAATAGACCTTGCGCTCCTAAAGGCAGAAGTAAGGGCACCTTATGTCTTTACCCTAGGCTCCAGCAGCGACCTTAACGTTGGCGACAAGGTGTATGCCATCGGCTCCCCTCTTGGACTGGACAGAACCCTTACAAGCGGTATCATATCCGCAAAAGACAGGGAACTTTTTACAAGCGGAAAAGTCTTCCAGATTGACGCGGCTGTTAACAGCGGAAACTCTGGCGGCCCACTTATAGACAGCCAGGCCCGCGTACAGGCAATAGTCTTTGCAGGCGTGCAGAACTACCAGGGGCTTAACTTTGCCATTCCTGTTGAATACCTTCGCTACGAACTTCCACTTCTTGCAGCCGGCGGAAAAAGAAGGCATCCTTGGACTGGTGCTTACGGAAAAACAAAAAGGCTTCCCGGTTCCGGCGCAAAGAACGAAGGCCTTTCCGTAATGTACACAATGCCCGGAAGCCCCGCATATCTTGCAGGCTTGGAAGTTGGCCAGACAATCGTTGCAATAGGCGGAACAAAAGTAACTTCCCTGGACGACCTCCAGTATTACCTTATGCAGAGAAAGGCCGGCTCCATAGTAAGAGTTACAACCCTTTCGGAAGAAGGTGTCCGCAAGGAACACACGCTTTATCTTAACGTGCGCCCAGATTCCCCTGGCTACGAAGTCTACACCCACGACCTAATCTCCGGCGCACTGGTTCCAATCCTTGGCACGGAACTTGTAAGGGCTTCCTCAAAGGACAAGCGCGAATATACAATCTCCAGGCTCATAAAAGGCTCTCTGGCAGACGTTTCCGGATTCAGCGAAGGTGACCCAATAAAAATTCTTTCCACCCAGGTTTCCCCGGACAAGACTGCAATTTCCCTTACCCTTTACGCAAGAAAACGCAAAAACGGATTCTTGGACGTAGGCCTTGGACTGGCAGCCCCCTTGGACAGCCCCTACTATTTTTAGGAATTTTTTGGACGGTACTTTTTTTAGCTCTACCATTTTGCTCTTTGGCTAACTCGACCGTAAGTTTTATCTCGTCACCGCCGTTCCGGGGTTCCGCTATCGCTCCATTACCGCTTGCGCGGTAACTTGCGCCCCTCCATGGCGGCGTAGGCTTGTTTTAATCTTCTTGTAAAGACACACCCTTTTTGCTATATTAAAGCCAATGAGAGTAAGCATAAAAGAAGCAATAAAAAAAGATCATGTTATTAGACGCTTTGGTACAATTATTTTAGCTAATTCATTTTTGCTTGCCTCAAATTTAGTATTTGGAATTACTTTAGATAAAAAAGGAATTCATCTAGAAAGCGATTACTTAGTGGCAAGTATTCAGAGTGTGATACTTTTTATTTCCATGGTTGTGGTAATAATCCGTTACTTTTGGATTCAAAAAGAAAGGCCTGCCGGTAAGCAGGTTAGCGCAAGTGTAACGGGAAGTCACGGAAAGAAGCATTTCTGGGAAAAAGATGAAGGGCTCTTCCTAGAGCTTGCCTTTGACATGGACGGAAAACATTTTGAAAGGGAAGTTTTTGCAGAATATTCTTCTGGGCTTGTTAATATCTTGGAGAAAGGCACAACAACAATCCTCGTAAAAGATCCTGACGCAGAAAAAATTATTCTTCTGGAACTCTATTCTGATACGGAAACTGAAATCCATTAACTTTGTGTCATTCTGAGCTTGACTCAGAATCTCTGAAGCTAGTATAACGAATATAAAATAACTGGTCATTCCGAACGCGTTTCGGAATCTATAGATGTTAGCGGTTGGTGATCCTGTCGAACCACGGATTGATGGCGGAACACACACTGAATCCACATTCGCAGCAGTTCAGGGTTACAGTTAATTGATATTTGCCATACTAGATGCTAAAATAAATTCAGCATGGCAGTGCGTTATGTTAATGGTATTGAATATTTAGCCTAGCCGGGATTGGAGTGGGGCATAGGCTTTTTTTTATCTGCTTGTAAAGGTTCGTTATTTTTGCTATATTACGTCCCATGAAGCTAAGCATAAAAAAGTTATTAAAAAATGATTCTGTTATAAACTCATGCCTTATTTATTTTCTTATAGATTTGTTTTTTCTTGTCTTGAATTTGGGCTTTGGAATTACTGTAACTAAAAGAAAAATTTATCATGAGCGAAATTACTTTATTGCAAATTTAGAAGTGGCTATACTTTTTATTACCCTGCTTGTGGCAATCATCCGCTTCTTTTGGCTTTACAAGAAAATTCATAGTGGCAAGAAAGTTTCCGCAAGAGTGAATGGAATGAGCGTTCTCGAAAACGAATCTTTCTGGAAAAAAAGGAAGGAGAATTCTCTTCAGCTTTCCTTTGAAATGGATGGAGCTAATTTTGAAAAGGAAGTCCCCGTAAAATATTCTTCAGATCTTAAGAAAATCTTGGAGAAAGGCACAACAACAATCCTTGTAAAAGATCCTGACTCAGAAAAAATAATCCTTCTGGAACTCTATTCTGATACGGAAACTGAAATCCATTAACTTTGTGTCATTCTGAGCTTGACTCAGAATCTCTGAAGCTAGTATAACAAATATAAAATAACTGGTCATTCCGAACGCGTTTCGGAATCTATAGATGTTAGCGGTTGGTGAGCCTCCTATGTTTTTTGTCAATAGGTTAAGCCGCTCCTGATTCCTCTTTTTGATTTATTGCACATTCTGCAAGTTCTTTTGTTGAAGGCTTGCGGAATGGTCGCACCTCGAACTTACTTCCGGT
>Ga0256405_10001320_pt1 | contig 68488 bp, 58 predicted proteins | sample RumenRJG_02DNA_FD_189096 | JGI IMG/M metagenome (GOLD analysis project Ga0256405, IMG submission 189096) | Bovine rumen microbial communities from Lethbridge, Alberta, Canada - RJG_02 | ecosystem: Host-associated > Mammals > Digestive system > Stomach > Rumen | place: Canada: Alberta... | reverse complement strand
TGGGGGAACAACCAAAAACAGGGATAAGGACGAAAGTCAACCTTTACCAGTAATAACGTTAAACCAGAGTCAACTTGTATCAGGGACAGACTCAAATCTGAGTCAACCCAAATCCGGAAATGACAAAATGTTTATTTTTGTACACACTATCTCACGAAATATGCTATATATAGTTTCTGTCAAGAGGGCATGGAGACATAATAATGGTTTCCAATTAGACCCAGGGATGTCTGTCGAAGTACAGTCTACCAAATCATCTTCCGCCAATCTTCTTGCTGGAGGCATGCAAGAAGTTTCCGATGCCTTCAAATATAAGTATGGGATAGCCATCCCTAGTAGTCTTTTCGGCTTCGCAACAAATTATCTGGACGCTACAAAAATCTAAGGCATATGTATTCGTTTTTCATGCATGACGATTCGACGAATAATCAAGGATATGAACATATGCTTGATTTTCAGATGTCATGGGTGATGCGTGTTGCGGCCAGTAACGAGATAAAAGAAAAAAATCCCATACTACATAAACGTTGTTTCGATATCTTGATGAAACTGATCGGGAAGACAAATCTGGATCAGGTTGAGGTGATAAGTGTTAAGGTTATGAAACAATGGAAGCGAATTGATGTACATGCCGAAATCGTTATTTCTTGCAGCGGCCATAACGAAAAGCACCTTATTGTTATTGAGGACAAGGCGTATACAAAGATTCATGATGACCAACTCAACCGGTATGAAGATATTATCAACAATAAGTATGATTGGGATGACGCACTAAAAGCCTTCGAAAAGCACTTCTGGGTAATTACATTCTTTGGGTACGACAAGACAGGAGATTATGAAAAAGATTACTGGATATTGAAATCAATGTGTGATGAGGCAAATGCGGACTGGCAACTCCTTTCATACGATGATATCCTTGATGATTATACCCCTACAGGAAGTGAGCATTTCGACGACTTTTGGATTAATGAATGGTAATTATAAAACTAATCAATACTATGAAGAGATTTTTCAATATTGTGTTGTTTATTGCTTTATGCGCAAGCACACTCTTCGCACAAACCTCAAAGAAATATGATGGGCCAATGCGAATCCCTTCTGACCTTTACCTTCTAAAAGATTTTGACCCTAGAAGTAACGAGATCAGGGGAACGTATAGTTATTATGAGAACGAAGAAGAAGACCGTATTAAGCACGGAGACTTCAAAATTGTTTTCGTGGCAGATAACTTTAACAGAGAAGTAAAGGGCCGATATGAACATGGGAAAAAGACGGGTACTTGGACTGTGAAAGACATAGTGACTGGAGTTAAAACCAACTACCTAAAGCATATGGAACTCTCCTTCAACTTTAAAGATGATTTTCTTGACGGGCCTCTTACCGGAGTTATTCATAATAGGACAACTGCATATACAGTAAACTGTTCTTTCTCCAAAGGGAGAATGACGGGAAAGTACCATCTCGACATAGCAGACGAATGGGAAAAAGGCATAACTTATGAAGTAAATGGGACTTTTGGAGATGATGGAATGCCTACCGGGATTTGGATTCTAAAACAAAAAGGTGGGATAGAAGTAACTCAAAAACGGCTTTATCTCAATGGCGCCTTAGTGTATATTCAAGAGCAAGACTTCTCCACGGGCGCGAAGACTTTACCATTCTGCGCATTTAGTGGAGTAACTAAAGCTCCTGCAGCAGAAGAAATTACCGTTTCCACCAGCGAAGAAGGATCATACCTCACATATCAAAACATCGTTGCTCCTCTGCGTGTGGTACAAATCGGCTTTTACGGAGATGCAAGTACCAAGGGTGTTATGAAAAAATGCAAGCTTCCCATTTATGGTCAGATGTGGGTGTCAGACTTGGTACAAATCCTGCCTGAAAGCATGTGGAGATATGCAAAAACCTATTACGATATTCTTGATATGCCAGATGATATCTGGACAGGACCTCAGCCCTTTGCAGCTCAACGTATGGAGTGGAAAGGCTATTACGCGGATAAGGAACGAGGGTATTAGTTTTCCATCACACTTTATATTGTCCACGTCCACGAGGCGTGGACATTTTTTCCGTTCTGGCCACCTTTGATTATCTTTGCAATCGCAAGCAACTGAGCGACTAAGATTGTTGACACAATGACGCTGGAGGAGATCCACAAGGAGCTCCACGAGGATTTCAGGAATACCCGGGCGCAGCTGAATAACCGCGTTGAGAAGTTCAAGGGCGTGGTTCTGAAGAGCAGCCGGTTTCCTGTGCGTCGGCATTATGAGTGCAAGTCCCTCCAAAAGATGACAGCATTTCCAATCTGGACCTGATCCACCTGTTTGCGAGCCGTATCTGGGCCGTGAACTTCGGCCATATCCCTCCGGAGCATCAGGAGATTACCAAGACCTGGGCGGAGACCATCCAGGATGAGAACATCGACCTGATGGGGATGTGCCCGGGCGGAGTCATCTTTGGGGAACGGCATCAGGATATCTTCCTGCTGAAGACCATCGTTCCGGAGTCCTATCTGTTCGAGGACCAGCTGGACACCTATGACCGGGTCGTGGATCACTACCACGACTTCCTGTACACGGTGTATCCGGAGAAGATTGCCGACTATATCATCGACTCGGAGCTAGATTATCTTCGGCCGCTGCCGGAAGCTGGAGAGGAAGAGCTGCAGAAGTTGAAGGAGAAGTTCCAGGGCAACCGGGCGGACTCCTGACTCAATGACAATGCAAATGAAAAAGCGACATCCTCAGGGGTGCCGCTTTCGTTTGTCTATTCAAGGCTCGTGCTCGCGAAGATTGCTGAATCATCCTTCAGGTTGAACACCTGTCGCAGGATGCTTTCGACAAAGGGGAAATCCTTCATTCTGGCGAGTGATATGGTATTGCATATTGATTTTGGTTTTGTTTCTGGGGGCAAAGTTAGTGGAGCAGGGACAAGATTAGATGAACATGCACATATAGGCCGGGATAAGGAAGAGGGCTCCGTCCTTTCGCAGGTCCTTGGTGTACACCAGATAGCGCTGGTCTACCTGTGACGCGAATTTTACGCAGAATTCGTCTATGGACTTGTGGGTTTTGTAGCCGGAGGACTTGACCTCGACGGGAACAATCTTGTGACCACGGGAAAGGATGAAGTCTATTTCGTAATTATGTTTGCCGCTGGGGGTGGGCCAGGTGTGGTAATAGAGCTTTTCTCCGCGGGCACGGAGCATCTGGGCCACGACGTTCTCATAGACATAACCGAGGTCGGTGGCGAGTTTGTCGCTGAGGAGTTTCTGGTAGATGATGTTTTCGGTGACGGCATTGTCCCAGAATGCCATCGTTACAAAGAGTCCCGTGTCTCCCACGTACATCTTGTACTGGAGCATATTCTTATGCTGGGACAGGCCGACAGACGGGTCGTTGGCGTGATAGGAGAAATTGACGGTCATGCTGTCCTCCATGTCCTGGACCAGCTCTTGCATTTCGTCCTTGTCCTGAGAGCGTCCAAGGACATTTGTGACCTGATACCTGGAAGCGTTGCCGGTGAGCTGGGAAGGTGCCGCCATGAAAAGACGCGTGGCGCGGCCGGTAGGGTCGATGCGCCGGAAATCTTCTGCATAGAGTTCAATAATCTCCCTTTTCTTGGCGTCCACTTCACTGAGGTTCTTGGTGTCGAGGTATGCGTTAACGGCCTGGGGCATCCCGCCAACCAGCATATAGAGGCGGAAATCCCGCATCAGTTTGCGGCATACGGCATCCCCGACGCCCTGGTGGCGCTCGAAGGTGTCCTTCATCAGCGGGACCGTAACCTCGTCTTCCAGTGCCCAGCGGAACTCTTCATAGTCCATGGGAAACATGTCGATGCGGGTCTCCTCGCTGGGAATGACAATTCCCTGGACGTTTTTCTTGATGGACAGGAGCGAACCGGTCTCGATATAATCGTAGCGATGGTCTGCCACAAGATACTTGATGGCCTCACGTACCTTGGGTGCCTTCTGAATCTCGTCGAAGATGATGACGGACTTGCGTTCCTGCAGGCGGACATTGTAGATGAACTGGAGCTGGAGGAAGAAGTAATCCCGGTCGTTAATATGCGCTACGGCATCCCATAAGGCATCCGGGGCATCGGCAAAGTCCACCTTGATATAGGACGCGTATTCCCGTTTGGCAAACTCTTCTGCGATGGTTGACTTTCCCACACGACGGGCTCCCCGGATGAGCAGGGCCGTGCTTCCATCCCTGGTCTCTTTCCATTCGGCAATTTTGTCGTAGATTTTGCGCTTGAAAATGCGTTCCGGATATTCCATTTTTCTCAAAATTTTTTAACTGTTCGGACACAAAAATAGCCCGTTTTGACGAAATCTCAAAATTTATTTGCAAAAATATGTATGAAATCTCAAAGAGTAGTGCGCAAAGTGTACCGCGCGCGAGAAGTAGACACGGAAAATAATTTTTAGACGTTATTATTTTCCAAAGTAGACATCGGCAGTTTTTTTGCCGCATATCTTTTTACAAAAGTAGACATTTTTCAACTTTTTTCAGGGATTTCTTTTTCAAAAGTTGACACGTCTTCGTAAGTGTCCTTGCTATCAGCGAGTTGCCGCCTCTTCTGGACGAACTTGGGGTCCGGGCTCAGTACCCGGTTCTCAAAAGTTTGTTTCCGTGGCAATTCTCCCTTGTAATAGCGCTTCCGGTAGTTCTCCGGGGTGTCGTAGCCGATGGCGAAGCACGGCCGTTGTGTGTTGTAGTACTTGACATATCGTTCAATGGTTTGTTTGAAGTCTGCGATTCTCCAGCATCGTTCTATGTTGAACTCCGCATAGAGTTCTTCCTTGATCCAGCCGTTCAGAGCTTCGTTGACGGGGTTGTCCGTGGGTTTTCCGGCCCTGGACATGGAGCGGATGATGTTCGTGTCCTTGATGAGGTCGTTATAGGCCATGGAAGCATATACGCTGCCTTGGTCCGTATGCAGGATGACCGGTTCAACATTGCCCTTGAGCAAAGCGATAACGTCTTCAAGGCCATCGATGTACGGGTCTCTGGCGCCACGCCTGTCCGCCACCTTCCAGGAGAGTATCTCCTTGGTGAACACATCGAAGTAGAAAGTCACTTCAAAGTACCAGTAGTGGTTGACCTTGATGACAGTCATGTCAGAGACAATGACTTGCCTGGGCCGGTCCACCGTCTCCCAAGTGGTAAAGATAAGATTGGGATACCTGTCCTTCACTTTCCTGGGCTTGTAGTGTACCTGGTGCTTGGTCTCTGCCTTGATGTTCAGATACCGGTAGCACTTGTAGGCATAGTTGTCGCTGATGATTACCTGCATGTTGATACGGATGTATGCTGCCGTCCAGCGGTAGCCGTGCGTGGGATGCTGTTCGTGGACCTCTTTGACCAGAGCAATGACTTCTTCGCGCTTGGTATCGCGCGGGGAAGGTTCCCGGTTCTTCCACTTGTAGTACCCGGCCCGGCTCACGCCCATCAGGGCACAGATGTCCTTGATGGGGTTGTCTCGGGACAGCAGGTCCACTATTTCGAACTCTTCGGCTTTAAACGAACATACTCCCGTTCCCCATCCGCGTTCGTCTGAACGGCATAGCTTTTTTTTAGCCTTTCATTCTCGATGCGGAGCTTCAGGATTTCGCGCTTGTAGGACTCTTCCGTGCGGTCTATGCCTTCCGGAAGTACATTTTGGATTTCTGCATCGGCGCGGGCCAGGCCTTCCAGGCCGCCTTCGTCGTACTGCTTCATCCACTTCTTCAGAGAGCTGTCGGTAATACCGTTGCTCTCGCAGAAGTCTTTGATGGAGATCCGCGGGTTGCTGCGGTAGCGGCGGATCAGGAACTCTTTCTCAAGAGGGTTCAAGTGTTTTGCCATAAAAGTTTCTCCTTCCGGGTAGAAGTGGATTGATGGGGGCTCTTCGGGGCCGCGCCGGTTGTTGGGCCTCCGGTCGGGGCTCCGCCCCTCCCTCCAGGCCCAACAACCTGGACTCAACTACAAAGATACAACATTCAATCTTTTTCTACCCCTCCGTGTCTACTTTTACGAGTGCAGCAAAGTCAGCTTTAGCCTTTTCGTTTAAACAAAGCTCCCAAAATCTGCGCTGAACGGGTAAAACCGTTAAATAAATTTTGCGCAAGCGGAAAAACAGCCTTGCTTATCAAAGGAGCCCGCCGTGTAGGCAAGAGCTATATTGCGAAAGAATTCGCTCGCAAGGCGTTCAAAAGTAATAGCGTTACGAAAAAAGTTTAACGTATCTTGCGATTTTGTAAAATACATTTTATAAATTTGTAAAACAGAATTTAGAAATATGTTATACGAGAGACAGCACTTATCCATCTTAAAGAGCCGGATGGCCGAGCCAAGGAGACGTATGCAAATCATCATGGGGCCTCGTCAGGTGGGCAAATCCACCCTTGTCGGGCAGTATGTCGATGGTATTGACACTCCTTACGACTTCTTTGCTGCCGATGGCGTCAATCGCGAAGATACCACCTGGATACCGGCCCGCTGGCAGGAGGCCAGGATGAAAATGGACCTCCATGGGGAGAAAGAGCGTATTCTCATCATAGACGAAGTCCAGAAGATCAAGACCTGGAGTGAACAGGTGAAAAAAGAGTGGGACCGGGATACCCGCGAAAAACGAAACTTGAAAGTCATACTCTTGGGTTCCTCTCGAGTCCTTCTCCAAAAAGGCTTGGACGAATCTCTTGAAGGCCGGTTCGAATCCCTCAAAATGGGCTACTGGGAGTGGCACGAGATGCGCGACGCCTTCGGCTTCACCATTCAGCAGTATATCTATTTCGGAGGTTTCCCTGGCTTGGCCCCCGACATAAAAGACGAAGACCGTTGGCGGGACTTGATGGAAGGCACCATCATTTCACCCATTCTCACGAGAGATATTCTGGAAATCGACGAAATCCGCAATCCGGCCCTTTTGCGCCAGGTTTTCGAGCTGGCCTGCATCGAGTCGGCTCGTGAGCTGTCACTCACCAAGATGCAGGGCACGATGAACAGCGGCACCGTCCCCACCATCAAATCCTATCTGGAAGCTTTGGACAAGACCATGTTGGTGAAGCCCCTGCAGAAGTATTCGCCATCTCCCGTCAAGGAAAAGAACTCCATTCCCAAGATGCAAGTGTACAACAGCGCTTTCCGCAACCGATACGGCACATATACTTTTGAAGAGGCTATGACTGATTCCACAGAATGGGGCCGACAGGTAGAATCCGCCGTAGGAGCACACCTTGCCAATCGATCACTTTTGGACGGATTCGAACTTCTCTATTGGCGCAATGACAAAAAAGAAGAATGCGATTACGTCCTCAAGAAGGGACAGGCTTTGGTTGCTATTGAGGTCAAGAGCAGCAGTGCCGACGATACCGATGGCTACGAAAAGTTCAAGGAACTCTACGCCGAACATATCACCAGCGCTTTTATCGTCGGTCCAGAAGGACTACCATTGGAGGACTTCTTCAGCATCGATTTGAAGACCCTCTTCCGGAAAAAACGGTAGTCTGATACAAAAGCATCAAATGTATATTTGCCACGGATTATCGTCCGAATTTTTGTTGTATGAAAAGAGAAATATACGCAAAACTACTTGAGTGGAAGTCTCGTAGAGACGGGCGAAACCGAAAGCGACGAAGATCTGCACATAACTATCAGCGGCCATCAGGAAAACGGTGGGCCGATGTACCAGAACATTACGGTCATCTATTTCGATACCAAAGAGAAGGCCGATAGGTTCCGCTACTCTCCTGAAGGCGTCGGCTTCGACGACCCCTACGGCGATGGTCAAGACAGTTTCGACCTGACAGTGCTTGCCGGTGACCCACGCCTTCCTGGCCTTATTGCTACCATCCTGAAGAATTACTTCGGCTTTCAGGACAACTCAAAGCTCTGCGCCCATACCTACTGCGAGGTCGATTACTTCTGGAAAGATCAAAAGGAGGCACATGTATCACGAATCAAATCATAATCTCTGTTTTTTCTGTTAGCTACTGACGAAAAAAGAAAGCGCCCACTTTTGTGAGCGCTGTTCTTTAATCATCTTGAGCTATATCATCGAACCTTTTCCATGCTTTCTTTTCCCCATATTCTATCGAATAACGTATAATTGTAGGGATGCAAAGTAAGGTGCAAATTCCGAATCCTATGACTCCGCCCAGGACCTCGGCTTGAATAGATACTATCACAAGCGCGATGCAAACCACTTGCAGGACAGAAGTCATGATGATCTTTTTCATGGCGATTATTGGATCTTCTCAATCTTAATCCCCCAGGGCTGGGCATTTACTTTCTCCATCAGTTCATCCGAACGGTCCACTGACCACTGGGTAGAAACATAAAGGATACCCTTATCCCATGTGACAGGCACAGCTCTGGAGCCAATGGTTTTATCACTGGACTTCATCTTATCCAGCTCAAACTCCTCCTTAGTCCGGATAAACTTGGTAATGTTTACATCCAAGCCCATCAAGGCCCTTTTAACGGTCATTTCGTCATCTGCAGCGTGCTCACGGACATACAGTTCTACAACGGTCCTCGCCATCTCTTTCTTATACAAAGGACCAGCCCCATTGACACGATAACGACAGGTATCGCGCTTCTTACGGAATTGGACTTCGGGTACGTCTTCCCTTTGATAGAAGACTTTGTTATCACCATCCAACTCAGAGAAAGCGAGTGAAAGCCCTTTGTTATCAAACCGGAAAGTCAGGTTTTTATTCTTGTAGGGCCATTTGCTCACAACAGGCTCTATAAGCTCCTGTATAGATTCAAGGATAGAAGGATAGTCATTCTCGATGGCCATCTCTCCTTTCAGAGTTTCGATTTTAGCATCGATTTCGGCAGTAGAGAGCCCTGCAACAGCCATTTGCTCCCGGAGGGCTGTTAATTCTTCAAGCGTTGTAGCCATAATAATTTATTTTTGTAAAAATGTTATTCGTTAAATTCTGTTGCAAATGTAAAATAATAAAATGTAATTTACAAATAGTATTGCTACATTTTTACAAAATTCTTGTAGGGAGAAGCAAAATGTGGCCGACATGAAATATATCCAGGGAGAGGAATGGAAGTATTCGGAGTTATTCTAAAGAAGATGCCCAGCCCACTTTTGTCCATACCGTCCACGCTTTGCAAAACGTCCACACATCCGTGGACGTGGACACACTTTTTCGAATCCTTTAACACTTTTTAACAAATTCCGTTTGGTGGTCTCAAAAGGACCGCCTATCTTTGTTGGCGCATCGTATAACTGATTGGTATTTAATAATTTAATTATATTTTTTAAATAGAATTATGATTCAAGACTATCAAACCAACATGGTATACCTGGCACATGGCCTCAGCCACTATGTGCCAGTCTGTCGGAATCTGCTGGAAGCATTGCACCGGGAGCAGATTCACGCCGAATTCCTGCCCTACACATCATCCTACAAGCACGTGTGGGCACGTGACTACATGCCAATCCAACTCGAGAAGACACTTGTCTTTTTCTATGAGTATTGGCCGGATTATCTGCTGGGCTATGATGGCTACATCCCGAATGTTCTGGAGATCATTGACCATTTGCACCTCGGCCGAATTCCAGTGGACTTCATTTTGGACGGCGGCAACTTTGTCAAATGCGGAGATAAAGTCATCATGACCGACAAGATCTTCAAGGAGAATGACTGGATGGAGAGGAAAGAACTGCTGGCCACTCTGGAGGATTATCTGCAAGTCCAAATCGTCATTATCCCTTGGGACCGATACGAAATCTTCGGCCATTCAGACGGGATGGTGCAGTGGATTGAAGGGAATCGCGTTCTGATAAACAATTACATCAATACAGACCCCGGCTTCCGCAAAAGGCTGCTGGAGGCGCTTACCCCGCACTTCACCGTAGAGGAATTGGAGTTTAACACACCGAGGCTCAACAAGCTATCATGGGCCTACCTTAATTTCCTTCGCATAAAAAATACTATCTTTGTACCCGGCCTGCACACAAAGGAAGATCCGTTGGCCCTGCAGCAGATACAGCAGTTCTACCCGGACTGCAAGGTCATCCAGGTGCAAGGATGTGAAGAACTGGCCCGGGATGGCGGCGCCCTACATTGTGTGACATGGAATGTCCTTGCCGATGTTTACGAGTGGGCAAAAGAAGAAGCATAATGAAAACACTATCAGAAGTTATTGCAGCATTTGACCCCAGACGGGCCGATGAAAACACTATTCAGGATCAATTCTGGTCCATAGCTGAAGTGGCCCTTTATGGCGGTTACTTCTTGGTCAATGAGGAAACCCGCATCTATCCGGTTGAGATCGAGTTCTACCTTTTCGTGGAAGAAGATTCCAAGGGAAACTGGCAGCGCGATGCCAATATGTATCACAAAGGAAAAGGCGTTCCGTACTTCCCAAAAGAAGGCTCCCTATATCCGCATCGTTCCGGTGTTGATTACACCTTTGAGAACGAAGAGCAGAAGTACCGCGCTTCTTTCCTGATTCGCTCCTACCGTTATGAAACCGGTGGCGAGGTTATCAAGAATCCCACATACCTTTGGGAAGACCTTTTTGGCTACAACAGCATCGCAGGGAATGGGCTTACCATGAGGTGGGTCGATGAGCCTGAAAGTGTTATTCCGACCAGGAAGCAGGACAAACGCATCAATCTTAACGATGGAAAGGGCAAAGCCGACGAGAAGCCCTGGCGTTTTATCAAGAGTGATAATTAGCATCAATCTTCCAACCATGAAAAGAATACTTGTAATCCTCTTTGCCATAGTATTATTTGCATCCTGCAAAAGGGTATCTGGCACATACGTTAACGAAAGTGGTGGACTGTATGAGCAAATTGAATTTGTAGGAAAGACTTCCTGCACCATCACAGCCTTGGGGATGAAATTCCCCGCCACGTATCGCATTGACAACGGATATGTTTATATCCACACTCATGACGGTGCCGATATGTTGTTCAAGATTCAGGACTCAAATACACTTGTGGGAGAGAGTCTCTTCAACGAAAGCACTTATAGAAAGATAAAAACACCATCCAATAAACAAGACTCGGAACGGTAGATTCTTTTTGGCCGGTTTTTCTCCCTGCACTATTATTGGTGCGATTTTTACAAAAAACTGCACTAATTTCAGTGCAACGTATTACAATGTAGCCCCAATTCCGCGAAATACAATCTCTTAACATTATCGGCATCTTTTCTTGTTGGTTTCATAGAAAAATTGTATTTTTTGTTTCCAAACTTTTGACAAAAGTGTCAAAATATTGGAATATATGAAAATAGAGAGACCTGTATATTTGAATGAACTGATCCGCTCCAAGGGGAACGGGTCAATTAAAATCATTACCGGCATCCGTCGTTGCGGAAAGTCCACCATCTGTAGAGCGCCATCTTTACTCAGGTCTTTGGTGTACATAAGGTGGCGGTCCCGGATTCTGTCTGAATACTTTTCGCAGAACAGATCTAACGATTTATGAGCCTTGTAACCGGATGACTTCACCTCGACAGCGAATCCGCCAAGGGGCACAAAATATTTTTGCGGAATTAAACACAAATCTATATCTTTGCCTTGATTTCGTGTAGAATTTGCACGATTGACAAGTTTGATTTCGTGTAGATTTATGTAAAACCAAAGTTTGATTCCGTGATGAAAAGAAAGATATACGACCAGCTGCTGCTCTGGAAAAACAAGCGGAAAGGTAAGTCCGCCATGATGATTGAAGGCGCCCGCCGTGTGGGTAAGAGCTACATCGTCAAGGAATTCGCCCAAAAAGAATATAGGAGTTACATCCTCATAGACTTCTTCAAAGTCGGCGACGATGTCAAAGACCTCTTCAAAAACTACAAGGATAACCTTGACATGCTCTTCACATATCTGAGCACCTACTTCTCCACGAAGCTATATCCGCGAGAATCCATCATAGTTTTTGATGAGATTGAATTCTGTCCAGCAGCACGCGCCGCCATAAAGTATCTGGTTGAGGACGGTCGATTCGACTATCTGGAAACCGGTTCCCTGCTTGGTATGAAAATGAGTACCAAAAGGAAACTCAAGAAAAACGAAAAGAAGGAGGACTACCTGGTCCCATCCGAAGAGGAGAGCATGGTCATGCACCCGATGGATTTCGAAGAGTTTTTGTGGGCCATGGGCGAAGAATCCATGATGGACTTTGTGAGGATAAAATTTGCAGCTAAGGAGCCCGTTGGCCAGTCCATGCATCGCAAACTTATGGATTACTTCCGCCTTTATATGATTATCGGCGGTATGCCTCAAGCCATCCTGGAATACTTGGACACCAAATCTTTTGAGGACGTAGACCGCGTCAAGCGCCAGATTCTCAACCTCTATTACAACTGCATCGACAATTACGCCGGCGTGCATGCGGCCAAAGTGAGAGCCATATACGAAGCCATCCCCGGCCAACTTCAACTGCACGAACACAAGTTCCAATTGTCCGACCTTAACAAAGATGCCAGGTTCCGTGACTATGACAGCGCTTTCTTCTGGCTTCGCGACGCCAAGATGGTGAACATCGCGTTCAATACCACAGAGCCAAGCATCGGCCTTGGGCTCAAACAGAAGGATAACTCCCTCAAGTGTTACATGAACGACACAGGCCTAATGATCAGCCATGCCTTCGATGAACGCGGAATCGTTTCTGAGCAACTCTACCAAAAGATACTTAAAGACAAGTTGGAGGTTAATGCCGGCATGCTGATGGAAAACATTGTCGGCCAAATGCTCACCGCCATCGGCTGCAAACTTTTCTTCTACTCCAACCCTTCGCGCGAAAACAAAGACGACAGGATGGAGATTGATTTCCTCATCTCCAAGAAGACCATAACCAGCCGTCACAACATTTCTCCCATTGAGGTAAAATCCTCTACAGGATTCACAACCACATCTCTGGAGAAATGCATCAAGAAATACTCCGCACACCTGGCTCAGGCATACATCGTACACACCGGCGACGTAAAGAAAGATGGCGATTACTTATACATTCCGCTATATATGGTTCCATGCCTATAAAAAACGCACAACCTTTCGCCAATTATGCGTAAAAGTTGTGCGTAAATTTGTAACTTGCTGATTTTCAGCGTGTTATGTGGTGCTGGGAAGAATCGAACTGCCGACACATGGATTTTCAGTCCATTGCTCTACCATCTGAGCTACAGCACCATCGTTTTGGGAATGCAAAGATACAGCAATTTTTAGACTTTGCAAACTTTTCTTGAACAAAAGCATAACATTTCCATTATTTTTCCGAACTTTGAAGAAAAATGACTGCGTATGTTGCTGCCCAATGATCATACCCGCCGCTGGGAGATTCTTTCCACCGATTACCTGATTCGCCGTCCCTGGCTCACCGCACGCCGCGATAAAGTGCTGCTGCCGGACGGACGCATCAATCCGGAATACTATGTAGTGGAATATCCCGACTGGGTAAACGTCATTGCCATTACACGGGACGGACAGTTCGTCATGGAACGGCAGTACCGGCACGCGGTGGCCATGACCTGCTACGAGCTCCCCTGCGGCGTGATGGAGGAAGGAGAAACGCCCCTGCAGGCTGCTCAGCGCGAGCTTTTGGAAGAAACTGGATACACGGGCGGCGAGTGGACGCACCTGCTGGACATCACCCCGAATCCCAGTTCGATGTCCAACTTTACCCACTGCTTCCTGGCCACCGGCGTCGCGAAAACAGCCACGCCGCATCTGGACGCGACGGAAGAGTTGGAAGTGCACCTCCTTTCCCGCGAGGAAGTGCTCACCCTGCTGAAAGAAAACCGGCTCATCCAGTCGCTGATGCTCACTCCCCTGCTGAAATATTTTTCGGGTCTATAATCGATGGCAGAAAAGCGCTATATCCAGGTCATTTTACCGCTCCGGCTGGGGTGGGAGCCCTTTTACGCCCTCCCGTCCGGCATCTCGGTGCAGGTAGGTGACCGGGTCAAGGTTCTCTTTTCCCGAAAGCCCTATCTGGCCGTCGTCAGCCGGACCGATACGGAACCCTCCATCGACAATCGGAAAGTATTCACCATCCAGTCGGTCGAGGCCGATCTGCCCCGCGTTTCCGAACAAGAAATCGCCTTCTGGCGACAGGTGGCGGACTATTATCTCTGCAGCATCGGCGAGGTTTATAAACTGGCGTATCCGGCCGCCCGCGCCGAAGAGATGAAGGCCACGGCCAACCAGGCCAGGCGGGAACGGCTGGAAGAGCGGATTGCACGCGTGGAAGCGGAGCTGGCCAAGGCGGCGGCCTCGAAGCGGACCCGGGAAAGCACCCGGGAGCGCCTGCGGGCAACGCTGCAGCAATTGCGAATTGAAAGAGACAACCGTGAAGCCGGACCGGACGGAAGGCCGGCTGCGGTAGATGACAGCATTGTCCTCTCTCCCGCCCAGCAGCAGGCGTATGACGGGATCCTGTCGGCCGGAAAGAAACCCGTCCTCCTGCACGGGGTAACCGGATCCGGCAAAACGGAGATTTACCTAAAATTGGCCGCCGGCACACTCTCGGAAGGGAAAAGCGTCCTGTATCTGGTCCCCGAAATCGCCCTGAGCCGCCAGCTGGAATCGCGGGTTGGGAAAGTCTTCCCGGGCGTACAGGTCTATCATTCCGGAGAGACAATCGCCCGCCGGCGGGACATCGCTGCCCGTTGCCGGACCGGCGCTCCCGGCATCGTCCTGGGAACCCGCTCCGCCCTCTTCCTCCCCCATCGCAACCTCGGGTTGATCATCGTGGACGAGGAGCACGACACCTCCTATAAGCAGACCGAACCCGCTCCGCGCTACCATGCCCGGGAAACCGCCGTCATGCTGGCGCTCCAATACGGGGCGCGCATGGTGCTTGGCAGCGCAACCCCTTCGCTGGAATCGCTGTACAACTGCATGGGAGGCCGTTTTATCCGCATCAACTTGAAAGAACGATTCTTTCACGGGAACGATGCGGAGGTAGAGGTGATAGATACCGTGGAAGAACGGCGCAAACGCGGGATGATCGGACATTTTTCCCGCAAACTCATCGCCCATATCCAGGAAGCCCTGCAGGCAGACAAACAAGTCTTTATCCTGCGCAGCCGGCGGTCCTATGCACCCCTGCTACAATGTCATGAATGCGGTGAAATGGCCACTTGTCCCCAATGCTCGGTAAAATTAAGCTGGCACCAGGATACGGGCCGGATGGTGTGCCATTATTGCGGCTACAGCGAGCCCTACACGGGCCACTGTCCCAGCTGTGGCGGAGAACTGATTTCCCTGGGCGCCGGGACCCAGAAAATCGAAGAAGAAGCCCGGGAACTCTTCCCGCAGGCCCAGGTTGCCCGGCTGGACAGCGATACCGCCCAGCAGGCCGGCTATACACGAAACCTCCTGAACCGCTTCGAAAAAGGCGAAATCGACATCCTCGTGGGCACGCAAATCATCACGAAAGGTTTTGATTTCGAGCGGCTTGCACTGGTAGCCGTCATTGGGGCCGATACCTTGCTCGGCCAACCCGATTTCCGTTCGGACGAGAAAGCCTTCCAGCTGCTTGAGCAGTTCCGCGGACGCTGCGGACGACGGGGCGCGAAAGGCCTGTTCGTGATTCAGACCGCCCAGAGCGGACATCCCGTCTATCGCAACCTCTCCAGCCTGACCGGGACGGAAAGCATGCTTCCGGAACGGAAAAATTTCGGTTATCCTCCTTTTACCCGGCTTATCCTCATCCTGCTCAAAGACAGCAACCTCAAACGGCTCTCTTATCTGGCCGACGAACTGGCCCGCCTGCTGGGCGTCACCCTGGGGCCCGAGGTCCGGATTTCCGGCCCCTACGCACCTGCCATAGACAAAATCGCCGGGCAGTACTTCCGCCATATCCGCCTTACGATGGCCAAGGACAAGCACCTTGGCGAGCACAAAAAGCTGCTGGCAGAGACGCTTGCCGCTTTCGAGAAAGAGCGTTCCTGGAACGGCCATTTCGCCATCGATGTAGATCCCGTATAAAAAACTGCACGTTTTTTGCGATATTATTCCTATCTTTGTAAGTTAAGAGATAGGTTTTATGTCAAAAGTCATCGCCATTGCGAACCAGAAAGGCGGCGTCGGTAAGACGACGACAGCCATCAACCTTGCCGCTTCGCTTGCCGTACTGGAGCGGAAGGTGCTCATCATTGACGCCGATCCGCAGGCAAACACCACCTCCGGTCTGAATTTCCCGCCCGAAAGCGACCAGAAGCGCACGCTGTACGAGGTCATGATTGGCCAGATCGGTGTTCGGGACGCCCTGATCCAGACGGAAATGAACAACCTGCATCTCATCCCGTCGCACATCAACCTGGTGGGCATCGAGTTCGAGATGATCAATGAGGAAAACCGGGAATCCATTCTCAAAAACTGCCTCGCTCCCATCCGCAATGAATACGACTACATCATCATTGACTGTTCCCCTTCCCTGGGCCTAATGACCATCAACTGCCTGACGGCCGCCGACTCGGTCATCATCCCTGTCCAGCCCGAATTCTTTGCCCTGGAAGGTCTGGGCAAGCTGCTGCAGACCATCCGCCTGGTAGAGAAGGGTGTGAATCCGAACCTGACCATCGAGGGTTTCGTCGTTACCATGTTCGACGGGCGCACCCGCGTCCATACCCAGGTGGTAAACGACTTGCGCGAGCACTTCAAAGACATGGTTTTCAAGACCATCATCCAGCGCAGCATCCGCTTGAGCGAAGCGCCCTCGCACGGAAAACCCATCGTCCTGTACGATGTGGTGAGCAACGGTACCACGAATTACCTCAACCTCGCCAAAGAGGTGATGGATAAAAACGAATAAGCCATGGCACAACCGAAAAGAGGGCCCGGAAGAGGGCTGAGCGCCATTTTGGGCGAGAGCAACATCGATGTCCGCGACTTGCGCAAGCCGGTGGGCTATATCAACAAGAGCATCGTGGACGAGAAAGCGCCGCAAGACACTTCCGACATCCTCCGGATTCCCATCGACCGGATCGAGCCGAACCCCTTCCAGCCCCGCATGTCTTTCGACCAGGAGGCCTTGGAGGAACTGGCAGAATCCATCCGGACCTTCGGCCTGATCCAACCGGTTACCGTCCGCCGGAAAGCCGATGGCAAGTACCAGATTATCAGCGGTGAGCGCCGTTTCCGCGCCTGCCGTCTGGCCGGGATGGACATGATTCCCGCCTATATCCGCGACGCCAACGAGCAGGGAATGCTGGAGATGGCCATCGTGGAAAACATCCAGCGCGAGAACCTGGATCCCATCGAGGTGGCCATGAGTTATCGCCGGCTGATTGAAGAATGCAACCTTACGCAGGAACAGATGGCCGAACGCGTCGGGAAAAAACGCGTTTCCGTGACCAATTACCTGCGCCTGCTGAAACTGCCCGCCAAGGTCCAGCACGACCTGAAAGTGGGTCTGTTGAGCGTAGGGCATGCCAAGGTGCTGCTGGGTGTGGAGGATCCCGTCCTCCAGGAGCGCCTGTGCGATGCGGTTGTGAAGGACGGCCTGTCGGTGCGACAGTTGGAAGAGAAACTGAACCGGCTGGGAAAGGAGCCGAAACCGGCATCCCCCGCCCAGCAGGATCTTCCGGACAGCTACTACAAAGTTTTGGAACATATCGGGAAATATTTTGGCAACAACATCTCACTGAAGCGGTCGGCCGCCGGCAAAGGAACCATGACCATCCGTTTCGATTCCGATCGCGAAATGCAAGCCTTCCTGAATGCGTTGGAGAATGCGAATTTGTAGATTTCTAATTATTGTAGCCATTCTGGTCCTGGCCTGCCCGGGCACCCGCGCACAGTTTAAGCGCGATGCCTTTACGCAGAATTACAGCGACCTCAAAGATACGACAGCCCGCAAGGATTCCATTGATAAGATGTTCTCTTTCAAGGAGTTCTTCCGCGGCGTGTCCCACAAGCAGGAACTGCTGCCCGGCACTTTGTTCGCCGGCTCGATGCTCTTCATCGGAAGCCAGCAGATCTATCACAAAGACTATTGGAAACTGCCCATCATCTACGGTGGCCTGGGCGCCACAGTGGGCCTGGGTATCCACTACCGGCGGAGCTTTAACGAAACGGGGAATGAACATTCCCGGAATCTGAGTACCGCCATGTTTCTCGGAGCCGGCGCCATTTACTGGGCCACGCTGATGGACGGTGTCATCCGGTATCCGTCCGGCGGACGGCATCCCCATCCCGGAAAGGCCACCCTGTATTCCCTTCTGCTACCTGGGCTCGGACAAGCCTACAACGGCGAATACTGGAAGATCCCCATCTACTGGGGCGGTCTGGTAGCCTCTGTCCATTACTATAATCTGAACAATACGAATTATTTACGCTATAAACGCATCTACAACGAGGCAACGGATCCCGAATCCACGACCAAACCGCCCATCTCCGCTGATGCGGCCTTGTATTATCGCGATGTTTTCCGTCGCTGGAGGGATTATTCCATTGTGGCGATTCTCGGTGTTTACCTGCTGCAAATCATTGATGCCAATGTATTTGCCTATATGCAGGACTTCGACGTAAGCGACGACCTGTCCATGCACATCGCGCCGGCCGTCATTACGCCCGAAACGACCTATGCCATGCGCCATACCCCCTTCGCCCCCACCGGATACGGGTTGAGCGTCGGATTCAGATTTTAACGCCCATGCATGTAAACAAGATATTGGTTTCCGCCCTGCTTTGTGTCGCGCTGACGGCACCCGCGCTTGGCCAGAACCTTCGCCTTACCAAAAAACAGCTTCGCCAGGAAAACGCACGCTTGCGCATGCAGATGGATTCGCTGCGAATCGACCTGGAAAAATACCGCAGCGACTCCCGCCTGAACGACAGCATCGTTTCCGAATTGCGCGATATTTACGAGAACAACGCCCAGCGGAGCGCCGCCGGCCTGAATCCGGAAGATTATACGCCGGAAATCACGGACAGCCTGCTGAGCATCTGGTATTTACACCGCCAGATCGGGCGCAACCGGGAAGGACAGGAATACGACATGGATTCGGTCCACTTCGAATCCAACGTACCGGACAAGGTCTATATTGAACGGCTCGAGGCGATGAATTCTTTCATCACCCTGCCCTTCAACGAGACGGTACGCAACTATATCATCCTCTATTCCGAGAAAATGCCCACCAAGATGGGCCATATCCTGGGGCTCTGCCGCTATTATATGCCCATTTTTGAAGAGATCTTCAACAAATATGACATGCCGCTGGAGCTCAAGTACATGGCGGTGATAGAATCTGCCTTGAATCCGGTGGCGGTGTCGCGCGCCGGCGCCAAGGGCATGTGGCAATTCATGTACAAGACGGCCCGCGATTACGGCCTGGAAATCAATTCCTACGTGGATGAACGCCTGGATCCGGTGGCCTCGGCCGATGCCGCCGCCCGTTTCCTGTCCGATTCCTATGCCATTTTCGGTGACTGGAACCTGGCCATCTCTTCCTACAACTGCGGAGCCGGAAACGTGAACAAAGCCATTCGGCGCAGCGGCGGGAAACGCGATTTCTGGTCCATCTACCCCTATCTTCCTCGCGAAACGAGGGGTTATGTCCCGGCATTCGTGGGCGCCATGTATGCCATCCGCTACTACAAGGAACACGGGCTGGTCCCGGAAGTGGTCCCGATGCCGGAGCATACCGACACCTTCCGTGTTCACAAACAGCTGCATTTCAAGCAAGTAAATGCCCTTGCCGGTGTTCCAATGGACGACCTGCACAACCTGAACCCGCAGTACATGCACGATATTGTCCCGGGGGCGTCGCAGGAATACATCCTCCGGATTCCGTACCAATATACCAACGCGTATATCGAGCACGAGGACTCCCTGTACACCTACATGGTCGATTCCCTGTTCAAGCCGGCCACCCTGAAGGCCATCGAGGAAGGTCGCGCAAGCGGAGGCGGGCGCATCACGTACAAGGTAAAATCGGGCGATTACCTGGGGCGCATCGCCTCCCGGTATCATGTGAGCATCAACCAAATCAAGCAGTGGAACCACCTGCGCAGCAATAACTTGCGGGTAGGACAGATCCTGTATATCTACGGCCGCGGCAGTGGACCGGCCTCCCAGGCAGCCGGCTCGAAGCCAGTTTCCGGCACAAAGGCAGCAACCGGTTCGAAGCCGGCCTCCGGCAGCGGGTACACGGTCTATACCGTCAAGAGAGGCGATACCCTTTACGATATTGCGGCCCGGTATCCGGGCGTTTCGGCACAGGATATCATGAAATACAACGGCATTTCTTCCAAGATCCGCATCGGGCAAAAAATCAAAATTCCCAATCGATAGCCAACTTGGCTTCCGGATAGGTTGACAAGCGCAGCCAGGCTCGAAGCCGCGAGCGTTTCCAGGTCCACTTATAGGACGATAAGGCACTGAGTACGAATCCGTTTCCATAATAGGCCGGAACGGAGAAGTTACCCGGAGCATCCCGTTCATAGCAGTAGATCCGATTGTCCCAGTGACCGATGAAATAGGCGCAGGCACGCAGCCACACCGCCAGCCGGTCGTTTTTCCGCCCGCCCTCCAGATAACCCAGCCAGCCGAGCCCCTTCGACCAGGATTCTTCGCTGCGGAGGATGGCGGTCCACTCCCCTTTCGTATAACGGAAATCGGTCCGCAGACCCGCCCGATGGCGGACATCCTCATTTTTCCATCGTTCCGAAAGACGAACTTCCATATCCCAGTTTCCGGGTAATGATACCGGGAAGACCATGCGGGCCTTGAGCTGGCGTTGTCCGCTCAACTGGGTGGAGGAGATATCCAGGAAAGAAACAAAGCGGCCCTGCTCCCAGCCCAGGGCCAGCCCGCACTGGTCCGACACCTTGGTCGAGGTCCGCATGGCGCCGGAGAAGGTACCGTCATACGCGCTGTGGTACCAGCGGAAGGCAATCGGGAAACGGGCGCGGTCCCCTACCGGAAAAACGGCTCCGGCCAGGAAGGCCGGGACCTTCCCATCCCATGCCGCCTCTGCGAAAACGTCTATTCCCCGCAGACAAAAGCGTCCGTCGGCGCTGACCTTGCGAACGCCCCCGCTGGAAAAGGCCGTCAGCCCCACCTGCCCCTTCCTTCCAAACCAGGTGGCGTTTCCCCCAACAGTATTTTTTGCGACAAACCCCGTGATGATCAGGCGTTTCCAGGTATAATCGGCGGCCAGGCCCCGCCAGGTTCCCAGCCCCGAATACGAGCGCGCGGGAGAGAGCCCGGAAGGCCGTTTGTAGAAGGAGGAGGCCCCGGAAAGGCCGGACACGGAAAAGCCCGACCACAAGGCCAGGCCCTGTCCGAAACGGGTATGGAAGTCTCCGGCTACCACCTTGCCGCGCTTCCCCGACCAGGCAACGCTGCCGGTTGGACGGAAGGCCTCCAGATAGGTACTGCGGCCGGCCAGGTTCATCTCCAGGGATTCGCCGGCAAACAAGTATTGCACGCCGTCTCCGTACTGGATATCCCCCTTTTTGCGGATACTTCCCCTCACCTTGAGATGCTGCGAAGGACGGGCGGAAACCGCCGGACTCCCGGGCAGGCGGTCCGATTCAAAAGAAAGGAAGGGTGCCAGCGCCCGGGCGGTCCCTTCCCCGAAACCGTCCACCAGGGCCAGTTCGGCCACCGAGAGCACATCTCCCTGCCGCTGGCGGTAATCCAGCAGGCAGGCTGCCTGGTACTGCGAGAAAAGGCCGCTGGATACCAGCCGGGAAAGCGAGGCCGAATTGATGCGCAAGGGATGGGCGGCGTAGAAGAAAAACCGGTCAATTTCCTGCTGGTCAAGGGATTCTACATCTTCAGCCCCCGTCAGGAAAGCGATGGAGCGAAGGAGTGCGTTGTGCTGGGCCGGAAGGGTTACGGGGGCGCAAAGGAGCGCCAAAATGACGATGAAGTTTCTCATAATCCATATTTTTCTGCAAGATACATATTCTGTCCGGATTTTTTGCTACATTTGTTCAATAAAAAACAAGCATTATCATGGATCATGTCAAACTGCACGACAAGACTTTCAAGCCTTTCATCCCTTACGAAAAGATTATCAGTGCGATAGACGGAGTAGCCGATAAAATCAACCAGGATTTTCGCGGTTGCACGGATATTCCCATCGTCCTGTGCGTCCTGAACGGTTCCATTGTCTTCACGGGCGAACTGCTCAAACGGCTGGACTTCCCCTGCCAGTTGGTTTCGATGAAACTCACTTCCTATGAGGGCACGAACTCCACGGGCAAGGTTCGTCAGGTCATGGGCCTCACTTCCAGCGTCCGGGACCGCCGGGTCATTGTGGTGGAGGACATCGTGGACACGGGCAATACCATTTTCGACCTGTGCGACATTCTGAAAGGAGAAGGCGCCAGCGAGGTCCGCATCTGCACCCTGCTGTTCAAGCCGGAAGTGTACAAGAAAGATGTGAAACTGAATTATGTGGGCATGGAGATTCCCAACGCCTTCATCGTCGGCTTTGGCCTGGATTACAATGAGTTGGGACGCAACCTCAAGGATATTTACGTTTTGGATCAATAGTATGAAGTATTTCATCTTATTTGGCCCTCCGGGCGCCGGAAAAGGTACCCAGGCCTCTGCAATGGTTGAACAATTCAACCTCAAGCATATCTCCACGGGCGCATTGCTGCGTGAAGAAATCGCTGCCGGAACCGAACTTGGCCTGCAGGCCAAGGCCCTTATTGACGCCGGTTCGCTGGTTCCGGACGAAGTCGTGGAAGGCATGATCGAAAGCCAGTTCAAGACCGTCAAGGGCGTGAACGGCTTCCTGTTGGACGGCTTCCCGCGCACCATCGCCCAGGCAGAAGCCCTGGACAAAATGCTCGCCAAATCATCCGAAGAAGTGACCGGCGTGGTTTCCATCATGATTCCGGATAACCTGATCATGGAACGCATCAAGCACCGCGCCACCATCGAGGGCCGGGCCGACGATGCCAAGGAAGAGACCATCAACAACCGCATCAAGACCTATCACGACAAGACCGAACCCTTGGTGGGATTCTATCAGGCCGCCGGCAAATACAACGAAATTGACGGCGTAGGCTCCATTGAAGAGGTCCGTGACCGGATTGCAGCCCTGATGCAGCGTTTCTAATGGCCGACCGGCATTTCACCGAAGCCATTCTGAAATGGTACCAAGAGAACCGTCGTTCCCTGCCCTGGCGGGGGACGACGGATCCGTATCCTGTCTGGCTCAGTGAAATAATCTTACAACAAACCCGCATCGCCCAGGGACAGGCCTACTGGGAGCGTTTCATGGAGCGCTTCCCTACCGTCCGTGACCTGGCCGACGCTTCGGAAGACGAAGTCCTGCGGCTTTGGCAGGGCCTGGGCTATTACAGCCGGGCCCGGAACCTGCACGCCGCCGCCAAACAGATTGCCGCCGCCGGGCGCTTCCCGGATACGCTGGACGGTATCCGCGCCTTGAAGGGCGTGGGAGATTATACCGCAGCGGCCATCGGCTCCATCGCCTTCGGTTTGCCAGCCGCCGTGGTGGACGGGAATGTCTATCGGGTGCTCGCCCGGTATTTCGGGATTGCCGAACCCATCGGAACACCCCAGGGGAAAAGGATCTTCACCGCACGGGCCCAGGAACTCCTGCCGCCCGGACAGGCAGCAGACTTCAATCAGGGAATGATGGATTTCGGGGCACTTCAGTGTACGCCGCAGCATCCGGATTGCCCGTCCTGCCCGCTCCGGCAAACCTGCCGGGCCTTCCTGGAGGGGCGCACCACCCTGCTTCCCGTCAAAAAAGCCGGCCCCGCCATCCGGCAGCGTTTCTTTACCTATTTGTATATTCGCTGCCAAGGCCAGACCGCTTTCCGAAAACGGCCGGCCGGCGACATCTGGCAGGGCCTTTGGGAGCCCCTGCTCTTTGAAGGACCGTTGCCCGAAGCATACGGGAACGCCGTCCTGCTGAAAAAAGGAGTCCGGCATGCCTTGACCCACCGGCTCATCGTGGCCGATTTCTATTTCCTCGAGACAACAAAAAAACCGTCCCTTCCGGACGGTTGGATCTGGATGGATGAAAAGATGCCCGCGCAACTGGGGAAACCCCGTCTTGTGGAGCATCTCCTGTCCCTGCTTTAGTGTTCTACGTAATAACCCAGACCGGTTCCGCGGCCCGTACCTTGAACGATATCGCGCAAAGACTTATCGGTGGGTCTATCGTGTTCGTAGAGTTCCTCGTAATCGTGCTGGTAATTGGCATCCGGAACCACATTGATATCGAACCGCATTTCGGCCATTCCCTTGGGCGAGATGTTGCCCCAGATGCGGACGGTATGCACCACCTTGCCCACGTTCTTTTTGCTATCATAATCCAGGGTCAGATACATGAACCGGCCAGGAGGCACAATCACTTCACGTTTCACGTTGACAACGATACAGCCGCAGGACGGCTGTATATCGCGGATTACCAGCGGCACATTCCCGATGTTCGTCACACGGGCCACGATCCGAAGCTGCTGTCCCTGCAGGATGGGATAATAATGGCGGACCGGATCGGAAATCATGACTTCCGTAAAGGAGACCTTTTGCGTACAGCCTGCAAGCAGTACGACCGCCATCAGGAAGAGAAGAACGCGTTTCATAACTTGACCAGGATTTCTTCTAATGCCAGATCACGCGTATTCGAGGGCGTAAAACGAAGTTCTACCGATTTGGCACCGCTCACATCGGCATCGCCACGGAAGACGACCTCTTCGCCTTCATCCAGCAGCGATACATCCTGTTCTGGCAGGAGCCGCCCTTTCATCTGGCCGTCCGCCCAGATCTGGACATCTTTCGGAGGAGACATCCGGTGACGCTCCAGATTCAGGAAAGCAATGGCAAAATGGATGGCGTCCTGGATCTTATCGGCCGGCAGTTCAATGACAAGACCTTCCTGCTGGAACACCTGCCATCCCCAGTGATAATTCTGCGAAATGCCCAAAACGCCGTCGGTCAGGAAGGTATTCGTCTCCGTTCCGTTTGCGGAATGGATTACCAGCGGTTCTCCCAGGATGACGTCTCCACGCCAGAGTGCCGTACGGAGCCATTCGTCACATTCACTCTCATAATCGGCCAAATAAATACCGTTTTCGTTTACGCGATCCATATGGTCCATGGCCGCCCGGTCGTTGTTGGTCAGGATATAAATGTCTTCCTCTGGGGTGATGGCGCCCAAATCAGCCAGCGCAGAGAGGACTTCCGGTTTCACTTCCCACTCATCTTCTACCTTGTCGGCAAATCCGCCCGGACCGATTCCGTGAAGACGGACCAATTCCATATAGGTAAAGGACACGTTCTGGCGGGTTTTCTCGTAAATCACCCGTTCGCGGTGGGTCATTTCCACATCTCTCAGGGCGAGGAATTTTGTATAATACTCGCGGAATCCCGGTTCGTAAATATAGGTTTTCACCGCATCCTTGATACCGCCATACAGCGGGAACTCGTTTTTCGTCGTCCGAGCCCGTCTTTCCAGGGCGATATTCGCTGCTGCCATGAGATCGCCGATATGCGGCAGCGCATCCTGGTAATAGGTACGCAGTTCTTCGTCAATATCCAGGTCCGGATCGATCAGCATATTGGCCAGAATGAAGGTGAAATGTTCCTGAAGGCAGGAGTAGAAGTAACCGCTTCCGTTCAGGAAAATGCCCTTCACGCCACGTCGACGGTATTCCTGGATCCGCTGCTGCATCACGGACAAAATCGGATAGGCGGTAATGTAATCGTCGAAATTACAAATATAATCCCAGACATAGATGGTCTTGCACACCTTCTTCCACTGCTCCATCAGGTCGAAGAAATGACGGGCTGCAGGAGAATCCAGGTTATCCCATGCCCGCGGATAATCGATGGCGGAAAGGAAGACACCCACATTGTCGGGCAACGGTTTGGCCGGAGGCAACCCGGTTGTCAGATAAGCCGGAATGAAGAAGTGGTGTTTCGGGAAACGTTTCGCCAATTTTTCCACGAACTGCGTTACCGCAGGCGTCGCATTCCGGGCCGTATTGCCGATTCCCTGGCAACGCGGGCACATGCAGACGATGGTGTTGTCATTCGGGCCGATGGTAATCCGGGACGGGGTCCGCGAGCCGTCCCCGTACTGGTCCAGGATATACCGGACCGTAAGGTCATACAGTTTCTCGGAAGAAAAACAGAACTGGTCCTTATACGTCATGCTTCCGGAATGGGCGAACAATTCCTCGTCCATGTTCTGGAAACCATAGGCGGTGTCGTCATTCGTACCCAGCACACGTGCCAGTTGATGGCCCCAGAGGCCCCAGTCGTTTTCCAGGTTGTTCAAACCGAGCAGCCAGGTCATGTCCGGATTCTGGTTGGCCGGCATGTAAATATCGCGATACTCGAACGGGAAGGTGGCCACCGTATCTTTTTGCGGGAAGATACAGGGCGGCAGGTCTGTCGCGTCCATATATTCTTTGTCCTTGCTGACATATTTGATGAACTGATAGACCAGCCAGGTCATCGTCCGCTCATCTTTCGCCGCCAAATAATAGGCGTTCTCGCCGCGCCTGACCGCATAGTCTCCCCCGAAATCGTCTCCGACATGGAGCGTAACGTCGCAGTTATCCTCGTTTTTCTTGATGGACACGACTGCGACGGACGAGCGTTTCTGCAGATGTCGGGCCAGATAATCGGCCATCTTCATCTCGGCCTTTGTATTGCTTTCGGGATGAATATAGTACACGACATCGGCCTTGGCTCTCCAGAGTTGACAGGAAAGGAAGGTCAGACCGACAAAGGCGAGGATCGCCCAATTAGAAATATACCGTAACTTGGACATGTGCAATAAAGATATTTCTGTAACTAACCCGGCTTTCGCTCTCCGAATACCAGGTATTCCAGGTTCCGGAAAGGGAAAACATCAAACCCGGCGCCGCCAGCCAATTGCCGCCCAAAGCGACAAAGGAATTCAAATGATTATAGGCGCGCGGGGAATAATAGAAATTAAGGAAACCCAATTCAGGAGCCGTTCCGACACCCACCTGGGCTTCCACGCTGGTCTTGCCGTCATCGTATGGGAAATACTTTCCGCGCAGGGTGGAATTGAAGAAAAAGCGGTTGCCCAACAGGCCGCCCGTCACCTTGGCGCCTAGGTAGCATTGCGCCGGCGTAATGCTGGCACCGAGCCACAGGGCTTCCATGTTGGAATGATCCTGCAGGTAACGGTACTGGATGCCCGCTTCCGCATCGAAGGCTGAGAAATGGCGGGAAACCGATGCATCCAGGGTCAGTTTCGGGAAATAGGCATAGCCCACCCCGGCCTGTCCCATGAGGGACCAGTTGTCCGACAAGTCAAAATTATACTGGACCTGGAATTGCAGGCCACGGCCTCCCGGGCTCTCTTCCGTTGCCTGGTCATCTTCAATCTCAAGAACGGCATCGCGGCCGGTATAGTTTACCTGTGCCGTCAGATCGCTTCGTTTGAATTTGCGGTTGTATCCGAGCTGGGCATATCCGACAATCTTATAGTCGTCTCCGAACCGCATCTGGTCGTACCCGGCGAAGACGGAATTCTTGAACATTTTGTTCTGGAGGGCCAGCATTTGGGCACGGTACGCTTTTTCTTCCAGGAAGGCAGGACGATAGGTCCGCTGATAATAGAAGGCGGAATCCCACTGGTGATGATGGGCATATACCTGGCCGCGGGCATAGCGGAGCTGTACGTCATCCGGGCTGAAAACCAAGGCCGTATCCAGCACGGTCTGCGCCTGATCCCATTGTTTCTGCGTCATCAGGGTATCGGCCTGCCGGACCGACATACCGGCATAGGCGCTTGCCAGATCCGGATCGGCCGGATACATGGCGAGCATTTCTTTCAGGGACGCCATGGCTTCCTCGTTCCGGCCGCTCTCCGAAAGGAGGACGGCTTCTTTGCGGCGGAACCAGGGATCGTTCGGATAATACAGGACGCCTCCCTTGATGTACGGCTCCGGATCGTCCGAAGCGTTGGCCGCGTACCGGAGAGCCCAGTAATTGGCGGGATTCATCTCCAGGAGGATATCGCACATGGCCACCACACGCGGAGAAGCCCCTTCTTCGTTTGCTTCCCGGACAACGGGCATCGCCTTTTCCTCGTACAGGTTCTTGTAGAATATGCGGGTAAAACTGTCGTCTGCCCCACGGTAGGCCTTCTCCAGCAGGCTCAGGGCCCCGTCTTTGTTCCCTTGCTTTTCCAAAAGATCCGCGCGGTCGGCCGTCACCTGATAGGCGGGATCGTAGAGGAGCCGCTCGTTCAGTTTCACCTCGGCCTTGTCGAACATACCCGTTTCCCGATAGCACAGCGAGAGACGCCGGACGGCATTCTGGCGCTGCTCGGGATCGTCGGCACGGGCATCGACATATTCCAGCGGCGCGATGGCGGCGGCATACTGCCCGTCGGACATCAGCTTGGCGGCATCGTCCAGCATCAACTCACAATAAGCCAGATTGATATCATACTCTCCCGGGAACTGCTTCGCAGCCGCCTCCAGGGTGCGCCGGGCCGCTTTCTGGTCTCCTTTGCGTAGGTGAACTTCGTGTTCCAGCATGCTGAGCCGAGGCGACGGACCGGTCTTGGCGCGCATTTCTCCGATGTAGGTCAAGGCGTCGTCATAATACCCCCGGCGGATTGACTGCGTCATCATATACTCCAGCGATTCCGGGCTCTTGCTCGAATGATAGACCTTGGCATACAGCTGATAGGCATCGGCATCCTTCTCGATGCGGGCAGCATCCTCCATCAGCGAATCATACAGGCGCTGCAGTGCGGGCGAGGGATGCTGGGCAAGCTGGTTCCGCACCAGGGACAGGGCGGCCATATTGCGGCCGCTGTCCATCAGGATTCCGGCCGCCCGACGAATCAGTTCCACATTGCCCGGATTCTCATTCGTCGCATAGATCAGATGGTCCAACGCATCGTCCAAACGGCCTTTCCGGATGAGCAGGTTGGCATAGGCGACCTGAGATTCCACATCCTTCGGATTCAGCAGGACCATCTCAGACAAGGCATCTTCCGAAGCATTCAGGTCACCGCGGATGTGGGCTTCCTGATAGGTCCTCTGAAGCACCTCATAGACATCGGCCGAAATACTCGCATCATGCGGATATATCTTGTTCAGACGACGTAGGAACTGGTTGGCCATTTCCAGGTTTCCCTCTTTTTTGTACAAGTTGATCTTTCTGAGCCAGAGGCCTTTCCAGAAAGGATTCACTTCCAGCAATTCATTCACGTAGCAGATGGCGCTGGAATAATTTCCCGTCGCCTCCTCTACGTTCACCAGCAACTGTTTGGCATCGGTATGGTAGTAATTGATGTGGCAGGCTTTCACCAGATGATAGCGGGCCTGGTCATAATTCTTGCTGCGGACCCAGTACCGGCCGGCCAGGTAGTGAAGGTTCGGATCGTTCGGGTATTGCGCCAGACCTTCGTCCAGCAGGGACTTCCCCTTGGCCCAGTGGTGCTGGACAAAGAGGGAATTAACCTGGTCTACGTAATAACCGGGAAGCTTGCGCCTCTTCAGTACAGCCTCGGAAGAGACGGCCAGGACCAGGGTCATGGCCAATACCATCAGTATGCTGATAACCTTACGCATTGATTTCTTCTTCTACACTTGCATCTTCGGCTGCTTCTCCCGCTTCGCCGCCGTTCGTAACCGACGCCTCGGCCGGCTGGAAACCTTTTCGGGTCATGGCGCCCCAGACCATGCGTCTACCCCAGATATGCTTCCAGTATCCCCGCAGCGAGAAAAATACATTCAAGGGATGGTACAGGAAGGGTTCCAGCAACGAGGCCAGGAAAAGCCACAGGTAGTCCCGCTGCTTCTTGAAACCATGCGCCACGAAACTATCGATGCTAATAATCGTCAAACTCAGGAATTGTGCAAAGCTATACAAGGATAAGAACACAATCCAAATGGTATGATAGTTAATGGCCTGGATCAGGAAGAGCCAGAGAATCATCAGGTAGCCGGTGAACTCGATGAGCGGGGCGAACAGTTCGAACACCATAATGTACGGAAGCGTAAACAAACCATACTGCCGGTATGCCGGGTTGAACACCATATCGCGGTGCACCTGGAACATCTGCAGCAGGCCACGTCCCCAGCGCGTACGCTGACGGGAAAGGATCTTCAGGTTGGAAGGACCTTCCGTCCAGCAGCAGATCTCCGGAATCTGGACAATCCGGTAGGACTCGCCGCTATCGCACATGTATCGGATCATTCGGGCGATCATATCCATATCCTCCGCGAAAGAGTCTCCGTCGTATCCGCCAGCCTTGATGGCCACGTCCGTGTCGAACAAACCGAAACCGCCGGATACGTTCTGCAGGGCATTGAAAGTGCTCAGGGCCGTCTTGCCGATGTAGAACGAACGCGCATATTCCAGATCCTGGAAAAGCGGGATCAGGTTATGCGGTGGACGGACTTCGCGCATCTGTCCGTTAACCACCTTGCAACCATTGGACATCCGCATCGTCGCACTTACGGCGATCACGCGGATACCGGTATTCATCGTCGGCCAGATAATGCGGTACAAGGCTTCCTTGTCCAAGATACAATCCACATCCGTACACACGAAATAGGGATTCGTCACCACATTCACACCGGCGTTGGAGGCATCGGCCTTCGTACCGCCGTTAACCTTGTCCACCACCGTCAGGCGTTTGAAGACCGGATTGTCGGAGCGGGTTTTATACAGACCGCGGAAGGGTTTGGTCTTGATCTTTTCGATATAGGCGTACGGAACTTTCTCCAGGTCGAACTGTTCGATGAGCAGGTCCAAGGTCCTGTCCTTTGAACCGTCGTTGACAATGATCACCTCATAATCGGGATAGTCCAGACTCAACAGGGAATGGACGTTATCGATAATGGTCTTTTCCTCGTTATAGGCCGGGGCGACGATGGAAATTCCCGTTGCATAAGGCGAATGGCGAAGTTCCTCGATGGTATTCTTTTCGTTGTGGTAAATACCATGCAGAAGGTGTTTCCGCAAGGCCAGGATCACCATCCAGATATAACTCAAGACCAGCAATCCCGAGTAGAAGATGACGAAGAAATTGAAGAAATCTATAATCGCCTCACGCATACTTCTTGTTGTCTATCAGTGGACACTCAATGTGCTGGAAGAAAATCTCATATTCTTTCTCTGAAGACGCTTTCAGGTTTTCATATGCGATGCGCCCCCGGATTCCATAGTCGTACAGGGTAGACAGCAATTTCATCCGTGTCACGGCGTCCGTCGTCTGCCGATAATCATCCACCAGGAAATCCACGACATCCTGCCGGTCCGATTGGATGTTCCCGAAAGCTTCCACCAGGGCGGCACGTTCGGCGAAGGAAGCGGAGGCGTACCGATGGAAGAATTCATGCTCGGCCGGGATGTATTTCAATTCTCCCAATGCCTTGATCAGGGCGCAGGCGAAGCGTTCATCACGGGTATCACGCAACAGCTGAAGGAGTTCCGGGCAGGATTTATCCATTTTCAGCAGCCGGATCTCATTCACCGCGAAGATCCGCAGTTCCTCGTTCACCGGGTTCAAGTTGCACCACTGGACCAGGTTGGGCATGGAAAGGCGGTTCTTGACCCGATAGAGAAAAACGTTGTGATACCGGACCATCATCTCCTCGGAGAAACGGAAGGAGGGATCCTCCTCAATCACCTTGAACGGATAGGAACTGCCGTACCGGGCCGCATGGATACGGGCATAAATCTTCAGTTTGGCATCCTTTGCGAACAGGTAGCGGGTGGCGATAGCCTCTTTCAACTCCGCATCGATATCGGAGATGTTCATCAGCGCGTTCAGACGCTTGCGGGTATCGCGGGACCGGACCTGACGCTCGAAGTAAACCTGCATACGGAAAGAGCGCAGGATTTCACGCCAGTTGGCCTTGTTGATGTTGTCCTTGATTTTCGGATAGATATCCAGCAACATCTGCAGGATGGGACGGACAAAGCGGGGACGCGGTTTGTAGTCCTCCGGGATATCCAGCCGTTCCAGGATCACATCGGGATCCAGGTTCTGGGGGGTGGTCGCCATTTCCACGACGGCCTGCTGGTATCTGCGGCGGGCACGACGGTCATGCCGTTCCTGAATGGTATTCCGATATGTCCGGACACCATCCAGAAAAAGCAAAACCACGAAGGAAATCAAGAAGAACGTGGTAAAGATGGCACAGAAGCGGACCATCGGTGGGTATTCTGCCAAGCGGTAATAGAGAAGCATTATGTAATACTTCCAATATCCAAAACCGCTTAAAACAAAATAATCCATTGCCCTAATTCGCCGTAAAAGTACGGACTATCTTTAAAAAATACAAAAAAATATTTAAATTTGTATAGAGAAATTTTACTTTAAACGATATAAATGTAACTTTGCAGCCAGAATTTGTTTAGAGATGGCAGAAAGCAACTTTATAGACTACGTAAAAATCTTTTGTCATTCCGGTCACGGAGGGGCGGGATCGATGCATCTTCACCGCGCCAAATATGTCCCGAAAGGCGGTCCGGACGGGGGTGACGGAGGCCGCGGCGGGCACATCATCCTGCGGGCCAATCCGCAGAAATGGACGCTCATCCACCTCCGCTACCGAAAACACGTCAAGGCAGAAGACGGAGAGAAGGGCGGTGCCGCCCTATGCAAAGGCAAAAACGGGACGGATGTCATCCTGGACGTACCGGTGGGAACCGTCGCCAAAGACGCAGAAACCGGAGAGATGCTTTTCGAACTGCTCGAACCCGGAGCGGAACGGATTCTCTGCCGAGGGGGCCGGGGCGGACTGGGAAACAACAATTTCAAATCTGCCACCAACCAAACCCCGCGGTACGCACAGCCCGGCGAGGAGGGTGAGGAAGGCTGGTTCATTCTGGAACTCAAGGTCTTGGCCGATGTCGGGCTGGTCGGTTTCCCGAATGCCGGCAAATCCACCCTGCTGGCCACCATCACCTCGGCCAAGCCCAAGATTGCCAACTATGCCTTCACCACCCTGGAGCCCAATCTGGGTATTGTAAGCTATTACGATGAGCAATCTTTCGTGATGGCCGACATTCCGGGAATCATCGAAGGCGCCCACGAAGGGAAAGGGATCGGTATCCGTTTCCTGCGGCATATCGAACGCAACTCCGTCCTCCTGTTCATGGTTTCGGCCGAGGAGGAGGATATCAACAAAGGATACGAGACCCTGCTGAACGAATTACGGGAATACAATCCCGAACTGCTCGTCAAGGAACGGGTGCTGGCCGTCACGAAATGCGACCTGATTGATGCCAAACAGGCCGCCAAAATTGAAAAGAAGCTGCCGGCCGGCATTCCGCATGTGCTCATTTCATCGGTCGGACAAACCGGCCTCAACGAACTTAAAGACCTGCTTTGGAAGGCACTGCATTCATGATTCAGACACTTCATCAAATAGACCGGGAATTGACGCTGGCCCTCAACGGCCTGCACTGCCCTGCCAGCGACGCCGTCTGGATGCTGGTTACGGAAAAGAAAGTTTGGTTCCTGCTGTACGCCATCGCCATCATCTTCTTGTTCAAGCAGTTGGGTTGGAAGAAAGCCCTGGTGGTCATTGCCTCGGTGGCGCTGTCTGTCGGGCTGATTGACTCACTCTCCAACCTGGTGAAAGACTCGGTGGCGCGCCTGCGTCCATGTTATGATACCTGGATGCTGGGCCATGGGCTGTACATGCTGGAACCCCGCGGCGGCTTCTTCGGCTTTTTCTCGGCTCACGCCGCCAATCATTTTGGCATGGCCACAGCCCTGGTCATGGGATTCCGGAACGACCCCACGCACTCCTACCGGGGCCTTGCCTGGGGCGCCTGGACATGGGCTTCCCTGGTGGCCATCAGCCGCGTTTTTGTAGGGAAACACTTTCTGGGAGATGTCCTGGTCGGTACGATCGTCGGCCTGGCCATCGGTTTCCTGATGGGATTGCTTGCCCGATGGGTGATCCGCCGCTTCCGCTTATAATTCCGGAATCACTTTTTCCATCTGCTGGGAACGGGAACCTTTCACCAGCACCACGGCATCCTTGACCGGATGCTCCTTCAGCCAGTCTGCCAGGGCCTGCGACGTTTCGAACCACAGGCAGTCGACCGAATGGGCCGCCAGTGCCTTGCGGAATTCCTCCCCTACCAGGAGCACCTGGGTCGCACCGGCTACCGGAAGCCGCTCCAGGATCTTCACATGCTCAGCCACGGAATCCGTACCCAACTCCCCCATCGACCCCAGCATCAGGACCTTCCGGTCCGATACGATATTGGCGATGTTGTCCAGGGCGGCCGCCATGCTGGTCGGATTGGCATTGTAGGCATCCACCACCAGGGTGTTGTTCGCCGTGCGCATCATCTGGGAACGGTTGTTCGAGGGTTCATACCGGCAGACCGCTGCGATGGCATCGTCCTGCGGCACGCCGAAATACCGGCCGATGGCCAGAGCCGCCAGGACATTGGGAGCATTGTAGGTCCCCACAAGATGGGTTTCCACGCCCAAGAGGATATCCGGATCCGACTCGGAAGGAACCGCCATGCGCAGGAACGGATGGGCGGCATCGGCCGGCAGGACAATGGCACCGTCCCCATAGGGGATGGTTTCCAGCCCCTTCCGGGCAGCGGCCATCTGGACAAGGTCCGCATCGGCACTGCGCACAAAGGCCTTCCCGCCATGCGCCTGGAGATAATCGTACAGCTGGCCCTTGGCCTTCTTTACCCCTTCAAACGAGCCGAAGCCCAACAAGTGGGCCTTGCCCACATTGGTGATGAGTCCCAGGTCCGGCTCGCTTACCGCCACGAGATGGGCGATATCGTCGGGATGGCTGGCCCCCATTTCAATCACGGCAAGCTGGGTCCGCGCATCAATTTTCAACAGCGAGAGCGGGACGCCGATATCGTTGTTCAGGTTTCCCTCGGTCGCGGTCACGACATATTTGGCCGAGAGGACGGCGCGGATCAGTTCCTTGGTGGTGGTCTTGCCGTTGGTGCCGGTCAGGCCCACGACGGTGAGACGTTTTCCCGCTACAAGGGTATGTTCACGATGGTAACGGGCCAGGGCCTGGAGGGTCTCCAGGGTATCCGTTACGGGAATCAGACGCGCATCGCCGGATGCTGCCACTTCAGAGGCAGCATCGACCACGGCATAGGCAGCGCCTTTTTCCAAGGCGGACGCCGCATAGGCATTCCCATCGAAATTTTCCCCTTTCAAGGCGAAAAACAGTTCTCCGCCCTTCAAGGTGCGGCTATCGGTCGTGACCCCCGTGCTGCGGAGGAACAACGCATGCAGTTTCTCGATTTCCATTATTTCACTCCTGTAGATCCGAATCCGCCGGCTCCCCTTTCGGTTTCGTCCAGCACCTCCACTTCTTCCCATTCGATATGCTCATGCCGCGCAATGACCATCTGCGCAATCCGCTCGCCTGGAACAATCTCGAAGGGTTCTTCCGAAAGATTCACCAGGATCACGCGGATTTCGCCGCGATAATCGGCATCGACGGTACCCGGCGAGTTGAGCACCGTGATTCCCTTCTTCGCCGCCAACCCGCTGCGGGGACGGACCTGGGCCTCGTAACCCTCGGGCAACGCGATATACAGGCCGGTAGGGACCATAGCGCGCTGGAGCGGCTTCAACACAACCGGTTCGGTGATGGCCGCCCGCAAATCCATTCCGGCCGACAACGGGGTCGCATAAAACGGAGACGGATAGGGCGAATGGTTGACTATCTTCACTTTCATATCGAATGATGTTATTTCGGTGCGTATTTATAAAGGAACCCGGTGATGATGGCGAAAATGATGTTCGGCAGCCACAGGGCCAGCCACGGCGGGAGGGTCCCGGTAAAGACGAACATCTGGCTGAAGCGCAGGAAGAGGATGTAGGAGAAACTCAAGGCGATGCCCACGCCGATGTTCCAGCCGATGCCTCCCCGCTTTTTCCGCGACGAAAGAGCCACGCCCATGATGGTCAGGATAAAGGCCGAAAACGGCAGGGCGAAACGCGTATGCTTCTCGATCTGGGCGTACATCACATTCTTGTCGCCCCGCATATTCTGGGTATCGATCAATTCATTTAACTGGGAATAGGACAAGGATTCCACCGTTTTCTTGTTGCGGTAGAAATCCGTCACGGTCAGGTTCAGGACCGTATCCAGGCGCTCTCCGCTGCGGACGTGGTCTTCCATCCCCTCGCCATATTCCCGGATGAAATAACGGTTCAGCCGCCAGGCCGCCTTGGTACTGTCCCACACCGCCGCTTCGGCCGAGACCTTGCTGACCAGCTGGTTGTCCCGGATTTCCTCCAGGGTAAAACCGTATGCCGTGTTGTTCCAGGTACTGAACGATTCCACATAAACAAATTGTCCGGGGTTGATCTGGTAGTGCATGTTGCGGCTGTTCAGGCTCTTGTAGTCCAGCGAAGTGTACTTGATCTCGAATGCGGCCCGCGTCACGTTCGCACGCGGGATGATAAAGAGGTTCAGCGTGAGCGAAAGGAGGAAAATGACAAAGGCCGAGAAGAAATACGGAACCATCAGCCGGTGAAAGCTGATGCCGCAGGACAGGATGGCGATGATTTCGGAATTCGCAGCCAGCCGGGAAGTAAAGAAAATCACCGTAATGAACACGAACAGCGGACTGAACATGTTTGTAAAATACGGGATGAAATTCACATAATAGTCAAAAATGATGGCCTTCATGGGCGCCTGTTTGGACACGAAATCGTCAATCTTCTCGCTGATGTCGAAAATAATGACGATACCGATGATCAAAATCAGCGCGATACCGAAGGTCAAGAGGAACTTCTTGACGATATATACATCCAGTTTCTTGGGTCTCAGGTCCATACTTCTTTACAATCTTGCGGTAACTTTGCGGATGACTTCTTCTTTCCACGGCAGGAAATCCCCCGCCTCGATGTGGGCGCGTGCCTGGCGCACCAGGTCCAGGTAAAACGCCAGGTTGTGCTCGGTGGCAATCATGGCGGCGAACATTTCCCCGGCAATGAACAGGTGGCGCAGGTAGGCCTTGGTATAGGCATGGTCCACAAAAGAAGTACCCGCCGGATCCAATTCGCTGAAATCCTGCTCCCATTTGGCGTTGCGCATGTTCATGATGCCGTTCCAGGTGAACAGCATGCCGTTTCGGGCATTGCGGGTCGGCATCACGCAATCGAACATATCCACGCCGCGGGCGATGCCCTCCAGCAGGTTGGCCGGGGTACCCACCCCCATCAGGTATCGGGGTTTGCCGGCCGGCAGGATGGGACAGACCACCTCCAGCATTTCGTACATTTTCTCCGTGGGCTCCCCTACCGCCAGTCCGCCGATGCCATATCCGCCACGGTTGTCGTTATCCAGGGAGAGGGCGTGCTCCACCGCTTGCCGGCGCAGATCCGGATACACGCAGCCCTGGATGATGGGGAACATGACCTGGCCGTATCCGTACAGGGGTTCCGTCTCGTCGAAGTGCCGCGCAAAGCGTTCCAGCCAACCCTGGGTGAGCCGCAGGGACTTTTCGGCATAGCGGTAGTCGGCATCGCCCGGACAGCACTCGTCCAGGGCCATGACGATATCGGCACCGATGATCCGCTGCGTTTCCACGTTGTTCTCGGGGGTGAAAGTATGGCGGGAACCGTCGATGTGGGAGGCAAAGGTGCAGCCGTCCGGCGTCAGTTTGCGGATCGGCGTCAGGGAAAAGACCTGGAAACCGCCGCTGTCCGTCAGGATGGGACGGTCCCAGTTTTCGAACCGGTGCAGGCCGCCCGCCTTGCGGAGGGTGTCCAGTCCGGGCCGCAGATAGAGATGATAGGTATTCCCCAGGATGATTTCCGCACCGATATCCTCTTTCAGGTCCCGGTGATAGACCCCTTTTACGGAGCCCACCGTTCCCACCGGCATGAAGATGGGGGTATGGATCTCCCCATGGTCGGTAGAAATGACTCCCGCGCGGGCGGAACAGCCAGGGTCCTGGGCGGTGCAGATAAATTTGAACATCTCTTGCGGAATATTTCTGCAAAAATACGGAAAATTTCGTACATTTGTACGATAACACGTGTGACTATGCAGATAAAAATCAAACCCGTTACCATCAAGTTGATCTTGATGCTCTTCCTTGAATTTGCCGTCTGGGGGGCTTACCTGACATCCCTCGGCCGCTACCTGGGCAATATCGGACTCGGTTCCCAGATCAAATGGTTCTTTGCCATGCAGGGAATCGTCTCCATTTTCATGCCGACGCTCATGGGAATTGTGGCCGACAAAAAGATGGAAGCGCAGAAGGTCCTTTCCCTCTGCCACGGCCTGGCCGGCCTGTTTATGGCCGGTGCCGGCTGCTATTGCATCGCGGCCGGCGCTTCGATTCAATTCGTTCCCCTTTTCGTGCTTTATAGCATCAGCGTGGCCTTTTTCATGCCCACCATCGCCCTGGTGAACTCGGTTTCCTACAACGCCCTTTCCAAAGAAGGGATGGATCCGGTGAAGGATTTCCCGCCGATGAGGGTGTTCGGCACCATCGGTTTCATCTGCAGCATGTTGCTTACCAACTTCCTGTCTATCAATGGCGTACGCATGCAGGAATCGGCCTTCCAGCTCATTTCTTCGGGTGTTCTCTCGCTTGTGCTGTGCGGCTATTCGCTCACCATGCCATCCTGCCCCGTAAACCATTCCACGGAGAAGCAGTCCCTGGCCGACGCTTTCGGGCTGAAGGCGTTTGCGCTCTTTAAGAACTCGCAATTCGCCATCTTCTTCATCTTCTCCATGCTGCTGGGCGCTTCGCTCCAGATTACGAACGGCTACGCCAACACCTTCCTGGGCTCCTTTGCGGCCAACCCGGCCTTTGCCGATTCGTTCGCCGTCAAGAATTCCAACGCGCTCATCGCCATTTCCCAGGCATCCGAGACGCTCTGTATCCTCTTGATTCCGTTTGCCATGAAGAAATTCGGCATCAAGAACGTGATGCTCATCGCCATGTTCTCCTGGGTGGGACGCTTTGCCTTCTTCGGCATGGGCAATCCGGCCATGCCCGGCGTGCTGATCTTCGTCTTGAGTTGCATCGTGTACGGCTTTGCCTTTGATTTCTTCAATATTTCCGGTTCCCTGTATGTGGAGCAGAACGCCGCAGTGGATATCCGTTCCAGCGCACAGGGCCTGTTCATGATGATGACCAACGGCTTCGGTGCCACGATCGGCACCCTAGCGGCCGGTGCGGTGGTGGACGCCTGCGATGTATTCAACACTCCCGCCAACTGGCCCATGGCCTGGTACATCTTCGCCGGCTACGCCTGCGTAGTGGGCATTCTCTTCGCCATTCTCTTCAAGAACCCCCAGAAACAGGGAGTCAAAGCATAACCGGGACCTGTTCTATCCGGCATACCTTAGCGGCTGTCTTTCGATATCGTATATCGAGGCAGCCGTATTCGTTGTGTCCGTTGATCTGGAAATGGGAGCTGACACAATCGAACCGGAAACCCAGGAGGGCCAGTTCTTCCACACTCACCGACCGGAGCCCCCGCTCCAGGCAGGAAAGCAGGATGGAGCGGTTCTTCTCCAGCGCATGCATGTACCGCATTTTCAGCATTTTCAACGACTGCCGGCCCCGGTGGTTGTGCCATTCCGACCGGCAATGGTCATTGCAGAATTTCTTGTCCGGACGGCCATAGATTGCCTCTCCACATTGCAGGCACAGGTGCTCCGCTTGTTTTTGTACCACTTTGTATTGCATACACATCCGGTATTGGACGCACAAAAATGACAAAGAAAAAGCATCCCGGCAAGCCTTCGAAAAAAAGCGGCGGAATGTTTTGAAAAATTTTTCGAAAGGGCCCGAAAAGCCGCTGAAAGAAAAACGAAGGTTCCGGTCCCCGAAATCTTTCGACTTCCAAAAGAATCCGCGCATTTCTTTAAAATTCATAAAAAAACACGTCCCATCCGCTTAAAAAGGCGATTCCTTCCATTTTTCTTCCCGTACTTTGCCCTCGACCCGCCGGGGTGCACACCAGCGCGGGCCAGACATGTTACACGCATAAAACAAGAAAAAATGGAACAACTGAACAAAATCGAACTGCGCGGCACGGTCGGGATCGTCCGCATCAAAGACTACGAAGGACGGCAGATGGCCCGCTTCTCCCTCGCGACGAATTTTGCCTACTTCGACCGCAACAACGAAGGCATTATCGAGACCTCCTGGCACAATGTCATCGCCTGGGAAGGGAAAGAGATGCCCGACTTGAAGAAGATTGAGAAAGGTGCCACCGTATATGTCTGCGGGCGCCTGCGCATTCAAAAGTACTCGGCCCAGGACGGTTCCGAAAAATTCAGCTACGATGTCCTGGCGAACAAAGTCGTCATTGAAAAGGAAAAAGCGGAAATCCAATTCGGCTCCTAACCCTTCCGGACTGTGCGTACCTATCTCCTCCTCCTGCCGGTCCTGGCCGGCCTTATCCTCCCGGGGTGTTCTTCCGGGAGAAAAATCGGCGCGCTTCGGAGCGGGCAGGTTTCCGCTTCCCTCTCGCTTCCCCGGGAGCAGAGTGCCCTGCCGGAAGTCGATACCGCTGAACTGCAGCGGGATACGATGACCGTCACGGACCTGAACGGCCGGGAAGTTACCATCATGAACGCGGTCAAAGACGAGAATGGGGAAATGGTGGCTACCGACGTGCTCAAGGCCGCCACGGTCACCGCCCGCTTCCGAAATGTAGCGGAACGTCACGGAAAAGTGGAGCTGTGCTTCCAGGTCATCGTCCCGGAAGCCATGCAGGACAGCCGCTGGCAGCTCCGCTTCTATCCCATGATGTTCTTGTTGGGCGACAGTACCGCCCTGGCCAACGTCGTCATCACCGGCAAGGATTACCGGCAGGAGCAGTTGCGGGGATACCAGCACTACGAACGCTTTCTCAAAAGCATCATTGACGATCCGGACCATTTTATCCGGCATCACCAGCTGGAGGTTTTCATCCGGCGGAACATCCCGCAACTGTATCGCTTCCGGAGGGATTCTTCTTTCGTTAGCGAGGAAGAATTCCGTTCTTCCTACGGCGTCAGCGGCGAGCAGGCCATCCGGCACTATACCCGGATGATGAGCCTCCGTTGGAATAACCGGAAAATCAGCCGCAAAGACCTGGTTTTCAAGAAGAGGGTCAAGGTTCCCATCCAAACGGAGGGGCTCCGGCTGGATACGGTCATCCAGCAACCCAACGGGGATTTTATCTACGATTATGTCCAGGAGGTCGCGGTCCGTCCTAAGCTGAAGAAGGTGGATATCACCCTCGAGGGAGAGATTTATGAGCAGGCCGACCCGGTCTTCCGGATTCCCCGCAGCAAGCCCCTCACCTTCTATATCAGTTCGCTCAGCACCCTGGCCGACGGCACCGAACGCTACCTGAAACGCATCCTGGAGCGCCGGGTCGAAGCCAACACCGCATGCTACATCGACTTCGGTGCCGCCCAGTCGGACATCGACCCAGAGCTGGGGAACAACGCATCGGAGATCGGACGCATCAAACAGAACCTGCGGTCGCTGGTTGAGAATGAGGTATTCGAGATGGACTCCATCACGGTTACCGCCTCCTGTTCCCCGGAAGGAGATTGGGCCTACAACGAACGCCTTTCCCGCAGACGGTCCGAAGCGGTCTCGACGTATTTCGGCCGGTTCGTCCATCACTGCGTGGATTCCCTGCGACGCGAGCAGGGCGCCCTTATCGACCTGGACGGATCCCTGGAAACGGCACGGCAGGACATCCGTTTCATCGCCCGGAGCGACCCGGAAAACTGGCGGATGCTGGATGAACTGGTGCGGATCGATTCACTGCTCCTCCCGGAACAGAAAAGCCGGTACGAGTCCCTCCGGGACCGGGAGCCCGATGCGCGGGAGCGTCTCCTCCGGGAGGAGTCCTTTTATCCGCACCTGCGGGAGAAACTCTACCCGCGGTTACGCACGGTTCGGTTCGGCTTCTTCCTGCACCGGAAAGGGATGCTCAAGGATACCATTCACACAACCGTCCTGGACACTGCCTATATGCAGGGCGTACAGGCCATCCGGGACCGGGACTACGAACGCGCCGTCACCCTGCTGCGGCCGTACAAGGATTACAATACCGCCGTCGCGTATTGCTCCCTGGACTACAATGCCAGTGCCCTGAGCATTCTGGAAACGCTTCCGCGCGACGACAAGGTCAATTACCTGCTGGCCATTGTCTATAGCCGGCGCGGGGATGAGCGAAGCGCCGTAGAATGCTACATCCGTTCCTGCCAGCAAAACCCTTCCATGATCCACCGGGGCAATCTGGATCCCGAAATCAGCCAGCTCATCCGTCAGTATGGGCTGAATCAAGAACCGTCCGAGCCATGAAACACCTGTTCTTTCCCCTCTTCCTCTTTCCCTTGCTTTTTGCTTGCAGCCAGACGCTGCCCGACGAAGCCGGATCCGCCACGGTCCGCTTCCAGGTGGGGTTCTCTCCGGTTCTGACCCGAAGCGACGTCACCCCCCTGGAGGAAGAAACCACCATGCACACCCTGCATGTCTATGTCTATGACGATGAAACCCCCAACGGGATACTGGAATCCCATTATACTTTCCAGCCCGAATCCTCGATCCTGGATGCCAAGATCAAATCTTCCTATGGCAGGAAACGCTTTGTTTTCGTCGCCAATACCGGCGTCCCGGAAAACTGGGCATTCGAAGACAACCCTACCTCCAGGGATTCCTTCGTCATGATGGCATCCTCCACGATGGATGTCCAAGAAGACCGGATCGACCTGGGATACCATTTCCTGGAACGGCTGGTAAGCCGCGTGGAAATCCGCCAGATCCGGAATCTGCTGCCCAATTCGGCGGGAATCGTCCGCCTGAAAGGCATCTTCCTGCACAACGTCGCCAGGAACCTGGACAATACCCGCTGGGAAGACGAGGCCTACTGGCGCCATGATTCGGACGATCTGGACCGGGTTCGCCCCCTGCTGGATGGCGGAGCCTCCGGATTGTTCGCGCCCGGCAGTACCTGGAATGCCCCGGCGGGCGGTTATTATCTCTACGGCTATCCCAATGCCGCTCCCCAGTCGGACGATGACCAGATCCGGGACTGGGTTACCCGGCTTGTCGTCGAACTGGAAATCGACGGTGTCACCAGCTTTTACCCCATCGGCATTCCGGACATGGAAAGCAACCGGTGCTATACCATCCAGAGGCTGGATATCCTGCGCACTGGTTCCCCCGACCCGGACCATTATGTTACCACCACGCAGATCAATTTCGAGCTCCTCTCCCGCCCCTGGCAGGAGGTAGCGATCGGCACGCAGGAGTTATAAATAATGCACTTAACTATTTTATATACCATCATTTATTAAAAACCATCTTTAAACACAGAGAAAATGAAAAAGAGTTTTCTGTTCTTTGCCGCACTTGCAGCCATCCTCTCTCTTTCTTCCTGCAAGAAAGACTTCACGCCCACTCCGGAATCCGGCCAAAACGAAACATCCCGCCAGCCGGCACGGATCACGGTTTCCGTCCAGGGAGCACCGGTCACCAAAGCCGACATCGCCACCCGGAACAACGAAGACCGGCTCAACACCGTTGAAGTGTATGTCTTTGACGCACAGACCGGTTCTATCACCAACGGGATGCTGGAATCCTACAAGAAGGCGGAAGACGCCGAGATTCTGGGCGAACAACACAACAACGCCAAGGTAACGTTCAACGCGACCACCGGCAAAAAGCACATTTATGTGGTTGCCAACGCGGGGAACAACTATGCCGTGACGCCTGCGGCCGCCCTGGCGCAGACCATCGCCACCGAGGAAGAATTCCTGGCCACCATCAGCCGATTCAACGAGAATGCCATTGCCTCCGGCACCCTTGCGACCAGCCTGCTCATGGCAGGAGGCTGCGAGAGCGTGCTCACCCAGGGAGAGAACAACATCGACATCAGCCTCCGCAGATTGGTCTCCCGCGTAAAAATCGAGAAGATCACGGGTGGGTTCACATCGCCTGCTCTCCAGTCTTCTACCTTCACCGTCAAGAAGTTGTATCTTGTCAATGTTGCCAAGCAGGCCAAGATGGTCAATGGCGACTGGTCGGATATCTTCGGAACCGAAAGCGGCAATACCGCCCTGCCCGACGGCCATGTCCTCTGGCCGGAAGGATTCATCGCCAACGGAAGCATGAAGTACTACAAATACGCCGTTCCCAGCGTCAGTGACGGGAACGACGGGTTCTGGAACTGGATGACGCCCGCCAATTTCGTCAACGGCACCACCACCTCCGATTCCTTCCTGGCAACGGACACGAATGTCCGCCTGATGACGCAGTTCACCACCAGCGGCGGAGAAGGGGTCCTGTACGGAACCGGCGCCAATGCCTCCCACAACTACCTGCCTGGCAAATTCTTCTATGCCTATCCCAATGCTTCGCCCGCAGAGCGGAACAACAGCGAAACACCGGATTACACCACCAAACTGGTCATCGAAACCGAGATCTCCGTCCATGGAAAGACGGTAACGTCCTTCTACCCCATCTCGATTCCTTACCTGCAGCCGAACTATGCCTATACCATCGAGAACGTGACGCTCACGCGACTGGGCAGCAACAATCCCTTCATTCCCGTTACAACGGCCGAGTGTACCTTCTCCATCGTGGTAAGTGACTGGCACACAGGTGTCATTACCGGAAAATACAACAATGAGACAACGCCTGGTACAGGCATCTTTGAGATTTAACCAACCCGTTTCTTTCTCTGATGACCCCTCCGGAACCGTTCCTTACCCGGAGGCGTAGCAAGTCTCCGGTCCGGCCTGACCGTCGGACCGGGGCCCAAATAAACGAAGTAGCATGAGATACATGAAAAGAATTCGAACGGTAATCTTTATCTTGATGATGACGGCCTGTACCATCAAGGAAGACAGGACCTTCTGCCCCTGTTACCTTACCATCGACTTTGTCGACCTTCCCCTCCAGTGGCAAAACGACGACAAATCGCTGTGGATGGATGTGCAGGACCACCGGTCCGATGTCCTGGTTCTGGAAACCGTCACCCTGACAGAAACGATGCGGAACCGGGGGATGCGCGTCAAAGTCCCCAAAGGGAAGGCCCTGGTAGCCTCTGCCGGAGGCCGGGACCGCTTCCGTCCCTCGGCGGACGGGAAACTGCTGGTCCTGCCGGAAGGATACCAATCCGACAGCCTCTTCCTGCATGCCCGCGTCGTGGACTGCTCCGGTGAGCTGGCCCGGGATACGGTCCGCCTGCACAAACAATGGTGCACCCTCTCGGTCGTGGTGGCCGGGATGGATGCCTACCAGCGATATGATTTTGAACTGACCGGCGCCTGGGCCGCCTTCTCGGCCGAAGACCTCTCCCCCATGCGCAGTCCCTTCCGGGCATCCCTGACCCGAACCGACCGGGACCGTTTCGTATGCCGGATCCCCCGGCAGGGAGATAACAAATTGGAACTGAGCCTTTTCGATGAGAATGCCGACGGAACCCGGGGCCGCTTGATTCACGCCTATCCACTGGGGGAACTCATCTACCGGGCAGGATACGACTGGTTTGCGACCGACCTGGACGATGTCACGGTGAAACTGGATTTCGCAAGAGCAGACATTACGGTCGGCATCCAGCCCTGGGATGCCGGTGAGAATTTGGGAAACATTGTAATCTGATCCGCATGAATAGAATACTTTCACGCTTGCTTTTCCTGCTCCTGCTGCCGGGAGCGGCCTGTTCCCGAAACGGGGATGGGCCCGAGCGTCCGGTCTCTTCCGTCCGCATCGAAACCCGGAACGGGGAAAAGCTCATCGACCTCAACCTGTTTGCGTTCGATGCCACCACCGGAGCCCTGCTGGGCCAGCGATACAGCGTCGGGACGGAAACGACTTTCCTCTTCCCGGATATCCCGGCCGGCACGCTGGTCCGGCTGGCCGCCATCGGGAACGCAGGAGAAAAACGGCTGGGGAAGACGGCCACATACGATGACCTGATGCAGGTAGAAGTTCCGCTCGATTCCCTGGAAGGGGCCCGTCTACACAAAGCGGGCTGCTGGCTCATGACATCGGACCGGACCAACCGAGCCTCCATTTTCCGGACCGACACCCTGGCAACCCTCATCCTGCAGCCCCTGTTTACCCGGCTGGGGCTGCGCATCGATGCGACGGCCCTGACACAATGGAACGTGGAGTTGCGCGATGTCCGGCTGGTGAGTCCCGAAGGCGTCTGCCATATCTGGGCCCGCACCTTTGCGCCCATCGGGAAAGAATTCGCGCAATGTCCTACTTCTGCGGAGTTTACCTCGCTGCAAAATGCCCTTTCATCCAAAGAAAGGACACCAGCCGTCTATTTCCACGTGCCGGATGCGTTGGACGGAGAAAGCGCCGCCTTCGTCCAGGTCACGGCCCGTCTGCATGCAAAAGCCGACGGGATGGTTTTGAACCGCACCTGGACGGCACGGGTGAAAGACCTGCAACCCATCAACCGGGACGAAGAAAAGCCGCTTTCCGCCATCCTCCACCTAACCGATGGCAATGCCGGCGTCGATGGACAATGGAGTTGCATCGACGAGCCGTCCCGCGCGCTCCGGATCCGGCTGGGGAACGCCCCAGCCGCAGGCGACACGCCTCCCATCCGATCCGCAGCCGTCCTCCTCTTTTCTTCCCTTCCGCCATCCGGCTTCCACGACCCTTCCTGCACGCCCCTCGCCAGCGGGCGGTCCGACGGGAACGAGGTATGCCTCGATATCCGGAACGGGGACCTCGACATCAACCAACCGGCTTACTATCTGGTCGTTGCCAATTCAACCGAAGCCCTGTATCAGCGACTCCTGCAACCGGGAGGGCCCCTGGATGAACTCTTCACCACCTGTTCGGAAGAAGATCCCCAGTACCCGTTTATGTGGTCTTGCGGCACCCTGAACCTGCAAGGAAACGGAGATATTTCCTTATCAATACCGGTCCAATGCGGCCTGGTGAAGATTTCCGTCAGCCATATCTACCATACCCTGCGGGACGACAACCGCAGCCTCACCTTGAAAAGCCTGTCCCTCATTAACGCTTCCGCGTGCTTCTTTCCACACTTTCTCGCCGACGGCTGGGACATGGACCGGGACGCGTACTGCCGGAAATACTATCATCCATCCGCCTGCTATACGCCGGGGACAGACGGCTGGCCCTCTACCTCGGCCGACGGGTACGGAATGACCTCCGCCGCCCCGTCTTTCATGCGCCTGTCCACCCAGAAAACCGTGCAGAAAGGCAATACCATCGACGATACTTTCGTCCTGTACACGTATCCCAATTCCACCGTAGAGGATGCCTGGAGCACACTGGCAGAAGTTCATTCCTGGTCGAGCCTGGAAGGGAACTGGCTGCCCCGGCACACCCGGCTGGTCCTGGAAGTAGAGATTGGCGGGCAGACCTGCTGGTATCCCATTACCCTGCCCACTCTCCTTCCGGGACGCTGGTACAAAATCGATGAGGTACGGCTGACCAACAGCGCTTCCTCCTCCCCCGACATTCCGGCCTCCCGGATAGACCCGGTTTATGCCCTTCATGTCCACAATTGGGGCTACGCCTCTCTTCGTGAAACCATTTGACAATCCATATTATGCGTACCTTATCCTATTATTTGGCGCTTGTCCTCCTGCTCGGCGGAGTGGCCTCCTGCCAACGTGAGACGGATCCCGCTCCGGAAGAAGACGTGGACCTCTATACCCTTTCTTTGTCCCGGGTGCAACCCGAGAGCAAAGGCCTCATCGGTTCCTGGAACGACCGCTCGGCCGAAACCATCCTTTCACAGGCCCGTCTGGCCATTTACTTGAATGGCCGTCTGCACACGGACTACCCGGTCGGGAGCGGTGACAAAGTTCAGTTGAACAAAGCCTTGGAATACAACATCTACGCACTAACTTCAACCGGAGAGGGCTGGGTCTGGCCGCAGGATGAAGCGGACCTGGCTGAAAAGACGCTGATTCTGGAAGAAGATTCCTCCGTCTATCGGACCCGCGGCATTCCGCTATTCGGGTCCCTGACAAAAAAAAGACCCGAGGAGGCCGATGCGTATGACGGGCTTACGGACGGATGCATCACCCTCCCGGTCCGGCGCCTGTTCGCCCGTGTCTCCTTCCATTTCGAACCCGATTTCGCGTCTCTCCAGCCGTACGCTTTCAACGAATTGGTTTCCCTCAACGTTTGTCATTCCAACAACGTACTCCGTCCCTTCTCCGAATCATGCAAAGCTTTGAGTACGAGCGATATCCGGATTTCAGGCTGGGACCGAAAAACAGAGCCTTACCTGTATTCAGACCAGCCGGACGCCATTGTCCTGTACATCCCCGAAAACTTGCAGGGAGACCTGCTTTCCCATAACGATGACCCCTATCGAAAAATCCCGGACCGGGTCGATCTCCTTAACGGGGCTGGAAAAGCAGACCTGTGCACCTATCTGGAGGCTGTCGTACATGCAGAAGAGACCTATCTTCCAGGGGTGGGCGGCGACGCCACCTACCGGTTTTACCTGGGGAAAAACACCACCACCAACTTCGATGTGGAAGGCAATGTGGATTACGATGTTACCCTGACCCTGTCCCGGGAGGGCCTGGGCATGACCGCAAACTGGAAGGTGGATACCGGATCCCTCACCGACAACCGCCATTTCCACTTTCTGGCAAACAGCAGGATGGTCCGGCCCGGCGGGACCGCCTACCTGCGATGCACCTATGGGTCCTCCGATACCTATGATAATTTTGCTGCGCCGATGTGGGGCTCCCAATGGGGCTTTTATGCCGGGGACGCCGCCACCTACACGGCCTATACCACAACGGGAGCAACGGATGCCTCACAGGTACACCTGCACGGAACCTCGCTGGTATGTCCTCATTGCGGGCACGAATACGAGGCCTTTCCGGACGGCCAGGACGGAGACCTGTCCAGGCTGGGGTCCTCCATCATCCAAACCCGTCAGCACCAATGGATTGCAGAGAATCTCTATCGGGAAGGAAACGAGTTTATCTGTCGGTATTGTTCCGACAGTCCCACGGTCTTTTTCCCTGCGGAAGATCCCGACCACCTGCCCCTGGTTGACTGCTCGACCTATGCCTACACGGGTTCCACGACCGCTTCCTACCTGTGGATTCCCATTCCGGACAGCGTGCCGTTACACAGCGTCTTTCCCGTTTTCGGCGGATCCGGCGACGGACGGCATACAGACCGCATCGACATCCAGGTCGGAGACGATACCCCCGTGCTGCTGAACCTGTCCGCGCTCCCGCGGTACATCGCGCAACAAGGGTCGGTAACGGCTTCCCGCCTTCCTGCCGGGACCACCGGACTGACCTTCCGCACCACGTATCAATCCACGGCCGGCATGCTTTCCCTCGAGGACAATTCTCCAGCTGCCGCCAACGTTTCGTGTACGATCAAGAGCTGCAGGGCTGGCACGGCGACCGTGAAGGTCTTTGACAAAGATACCGATCTGGAAGTAGGCTCCTTCGCCTTGCAGGTCGCCGCTCCGGTCATCGCGTTTGAAGGGAACGCTTCCGCAACACAATGGCTGGTACCAGACGGGACCGCCCTTGACCTTCCCGCGCACTATGAGACCATAGAAGGAGCGGCCATGGACGTTGCGGCGACGGATGAACTGGGCCATGGAACTCATTTTGCACCAAGCCTATACGCAGCCTGGCTGGGCGATATTACGGCCCAGGCCGGCACACATGCCGACACGCCTCTGCTGGGCTTCTCGGGCCGGGAGGTTTATCTCCAGTACTTCGTCCGGGAAGGACATGCCGCCACTTTCAATTCTCCCTTGGCAGACGCCGTCCGGCTCGGCTCCGCCCATAGTACGGAAGTCTCGCCCGTTTCCCTCACGGCAGCCATCCATGCCCCGGTTTCAGGCTATCTGGGCGATGATATCCTGATTGAAGACTGGTCGCTCCTGGAAGAAATCGGCTGGGATGCCACCCAGACCGCCGCCATCGCCTGGCGGGCCCGCTCCGGTTCCACCCTGCTGCTCCCGGGAGGCCATCCTTCGATTGGGAATTATGATGTCCAGACCCCCGTTACACAAGAAAACACCAGCGTAAGCTTTGCCAACGAAGGGATCGTGGACGGCATGATCAATGGAACGCCGCCGTATTACGACAACATCCAACGGGAGGTATCCGCCAGCGGCCAGGTAACGGTCCGCGTCGCCCCGGGAGGAACATCGAAGGGCATTGGTCAATTTGCCATCGTCTTCAATGTCAAGAATTTCCGCAGCAACCAATACCACCAGACCAAGATCGGGACAATGAAGATTTACCTCCACACGGTCATCGGCGGATGGATTGGTACCTGGCAGAGTTCCACCGGCGGTTTCGGGCCCGGCTATACCTGTACCATCTATGTCTATCCCCTGGGATATTACAAGGTTCCGTCCGCCTTCAACAACATGCTGGAAGACTGCATGACCCTGGACCCTGCCGTCCAGGCCCAGATCAACGCCCCGGCCGGCACCATGACCGTCAAAGGAGTCTCCATGGATATCGCCTATATATATCCCGGCCTGGTGACCTGGTCTCCCGACGACGGGGTTTACGAGATGGACCTGACCCCACGGAGTCATTCAAATGCAAACGGGAACGACTGTAAAAGAGCCTGTTACGACAATCAGATGCCCAGCGTTGTCGTTGACGAGGAAAAACGCATGAAAGACGCATACAAGGATATCCTGAAAGCATCCGGCACGCACAGCGGTTCCTGGCACTATGCCATCGGCGGCATGCAGGATGCCGATAACGGAAACCGGGGATACTACGTCTTTGATTTCTTCCAGGACATCTATCCGGCATCCCGCGGCTGGTATGACTATCATTCCTTTACCACGACCCCGCCCTGCGGGCAATAAATGCATGACCGATGAAATACGACATTCTCATCATCCTGACGCTTGCAGGAGGGATCTTCCTCTCCTCCTGCCGGAAAAACGGTCCAGAAGAACCGAAGACCCTCCCTGAATCAGAAGAGGAAGAAAAAGAGAAAGAAGTCCCGCTGGATTTCCTCCGGATCCGGGTTACCACCAACAAAGGATTCGACCAGACGGTAGAACTGCACAGCCTGCCCGAAAAGATGCAGGTGAGCAATACGGACCGTTCCTGGAAGTATTACTGGGAAACGGCCAAAGGGCAGGAAGAATTGAAACCCTATTTCCTATTCACCGGCTCCTATTCGGAAATGGGCAAGGGCGACGTGTACGTTGCCTTCGAAATCGTAGGCTTCTCACCGGAGACAACCACCTGCCGCACCGTCCAACAGATCGGGTTCAGCGGGGATTACGAGTACATGTTTTCCCGGATCAACCCCCATCCCGAATGGCGGGAAATCTTTGGATCACACAAGGGTTTCCTGGAGACCGCCTGTGAAGGGAAAGACCTGCAAGGGATGCTGCACAGTTTCTATTTTTCGCGGAACCAGGGCTGTCCGTCAGAGCCCCTGCCATACGACCCGTCTCTGGCCGGCACCCTGGTTATCCGGTCGCAGGATTCCCGCCAGAAACAGTCCTTCGCCTTCATTACGGCCAATACGCAATGAGGGGCCTATTCCACCAGGGCTTCGAGGAGGGCCCGGCAATGACCGGGCAGGATAATGTGGTGATTGCCAATAGGATTCGTGAGGAAATATGCCGTTTCCGGAAGATGTAGGACCACCTGCGTCCGGCAGAGGTCGGGCTTGGACTGGTTGCGCAGCAACTCCCCTTCCGCGACAAAGCGGCGGGACAAATCACCGGCGACCTTGAAAACCGTTACCGGTCCTTCCGGAATATGGCCCCGGACCCCTACGCCGATGCCCGATTCGAAATGCGTATCGAAGGCATAACGGGAAACCATGTCGAACGGCACGGTGCAGTGCGCGAAAAGGATTTCCCCGGTTTGGGGATCGATCCGGGAAGGATTGGCCTGGAAGCCCGATACGCCCAGTAGGGAGCGGCCGATGTACATGCTCAACATAGCCGGCACATCTCCCTCACAACCCGCCACATAGCCATCGGCATTCAATTGGGCGAGCGCGATGCATCCGGTATTTTTCACCGCCGTCAGCAAATCGAAACAGCGGATGGTGAAGCCCTTCAAATCATGCCGTTCCACCACACGCCGGAGCGCCTTGTACAGGGACCAGGCTCCCGGGAAGGCATTCTGGACAGGCTGTGCGCTTTCATACACCGGTGTGCCACAGGCAATGGCGGCATCGGCCAGCGTAGAAGGTTCCAGGGCCTCCAGAACCTCTTCCATGGGGATCTCGACCAGTTCCACTCCCAGCTTTTGCCGGATGGCAGCCGGATCGAAGGAACTGGAAATCAACCAGTCGGACGGTTTGCCGATGATTCCCAGCCGGGTGCCCCGCATCTTCCGACGGGCCGCCTCAACCTCGTGGAGCAAGGCGATCCGGTCATTGACATATCCGGCATCGCCATGCAGGATTTCCCCTTTCAGGCCCCGTTGGCGCAGGAAGGAAAGAATTTCCATCGATGCGGCCAGGGAATTGCTTTTCCCGGAAGTCAGCAGGTAGAAGGGTCCGCCGCCCAGTTTGGGGAGCAAATCCTTGAACAAGCCCTCGGTTCCGCCGGTCCGGACATAGATGAGGTCCAGGTCGTGAGAAGACCCGAATCCGGCATAATCCGTCGCGCAAAAATCGTAGGTACAGTTTAGTGTTGAAAGGAATTCGCGGGTAACGCCCGCCACGGCCGCCTCGTCGTGGAGAGGCGAAGTAAGGGTATAAATGGCTACTGACATATAAAATCGATTGGTTATCCAAAAATACAAAGATTTCACGAGAATTTGACCATCCGGGATTATTATTTTACCTTTGTCCCGCAATGGATCAGATGCAACGACAGATTTTCGATCGTACCCGCCGGCTGGTGGGCGACGAGCAGATGGAAAAACTCGCCCGGAAGAAGGTGATTCTCTTCGGTGTGGGCGGCGTGGGCAGCTGGTGCGCCGAAGGGCTGATCCGCGGCGGTATTGGCCACCTCACGATCGTGGATCCCGATTGCGTGAGCGTCACCAACATCAACCGGCAGTTGATGGCCACCACCCGCACGGTCGGACGCGTCAAGGTGGAAGTCCTCCGGGAGAGGCTGCTGGAAATCAACCCGGAAGCCGATATCACCGCCCTCCAGGCCACTTTCAGCGAGGAAACCGCGGCCGATTTCCACCTGGAGACATACGACTATATCCTGGATTGCATCGATTCGCTGAAAGACAAAAGGAGCCTCATCCTGCACGCCTGCGATACCCCGGCAAAATTTTTCTGCTCGCTGGGCGCGGCCCTGAAAATCGACCCCGTCCAGATCAAGGTGGCAGAGTTCTGGAAGGTGCGCGGATGCCCGCTGGGTTCCCTCCTCCGCAAGAAAATGAAACGGGAGAATACCCTGCCCCGCCACAAATTCCTCTGTGTCTATGATGAAGAAGTGCTGCCCAACCGGGGGCCCGAACCGCAGGGAGAAGACCCGGGGTTGTTCCAGAAAGCCGTCACCAACGGCACCATGGCCCACATTACGGCCCTTTTCGGGTTCACCCTCTGCGGCCTCGTCATACGGGATGCCTGTCAGGAAATCTTGCTGTAATCGCGCTTGAAATACTTATCCTTACGCAGTTCCGCCACCAACGGAGCGTTCTCCGGTAATTCCAGGGACGGATCCTTGTCCAGGATATGGGTGGCATAGGCGCGGGCTTCGCTCAGCAGCGGCCCGTCCTTGGCCAGCGAGGCGATGTTCAGGGAGATGGGCAAACCCGATTGCATCGTACCCTCCAGGTCTCCCGGACCCCGCATCTTCATATCCTCTTCGGCCAGTTCAAAGCCATTTTCCGTAGCCACCATCAGGTCCAGGCGCTTTTGTGATTCGCGGGAGACCTTCTGGCCCTTGACCAGCACACAATAAGACTTTTCGCTGCCCCGGCCCACCCGGCCCCGCAACTGGTGGAGTTGGGAAAGACCGAAGCGCTCGGCGCTTTCAATGACCATCACCGAGGCATTGGGCACATCTACACCTACTTCGATAACCGTCGTGGACACCAGGATATGTGCCCGGCCTGCCACGAAGGCATTCATATTGAAGAGTTTCTCTTCATTGGGCTGCTGTCCGTGGACAATGGCCACCTTGTACGGCGGGAACGGGAAGGCCGCCACGACCTGCTCGTATCCCTTCTCCAGGTTGCTGTAGTCCACTTTATCGCTTTCAAAGATCAAGGGATAGACCACAAAGACCTGCCGCCCGGCCGCGATCTGTTCCCGCATGAACTTCCATAGCGCCTGCCGGCGGTTCTCCCCGATGAGCAGGGTCTGCACCGGCTTGCGGCCGGGCGGCATCTCATCGATGACAGACACGTCCAGGTCCCCGTACAGGGTCATGGCCAGGGTGCGCGGAATCGGCGTCGCCGTCATGACCAGCACGTGCGGCGGCACATCGGTCCGGGCCTTGGCCCACAGTTTCGAACGCTGCTCCACGCCGAACCGGTGCTGCTCGTCGATGATGGCGAGGCCCAGGTTGGCGAAAACCACCGTATCTTCAATCAGCGCATGGGTTCCCACCAGGATGCCGATGCTCCCGTCCGCCAGACCGGCGTGGATATCCCGTCGCTCGGAAGTTTTGCTGCTTCCGGTAAGCAGGGCGCACCGTACCCCCGTGGGGGCGAGGTATTTCGATATATTGATAAAATGCTGACGGGCAAGCACTTCCGTGGGTGCCATGATGCATGCCTGGTAACCATTCCCCACTGCAATCAGGGCCGTCAGCACCGCCACCATGGTCTTGCCGGAACCCACATCACCCTGCAAGAGGCGGTTCATCTGGGCACCGCTCATCAGATCGGTCCGGATTTCCCGGATCACGCGTTTTTGCGCCCCGGTAAGCTCGTACGGAAGGGCATCGTAACAGGCGTGGAAGGCCTCGCCCACCTTGGGCATCGGAATGCCCACCATGCTGCGGCTGCGGATATATTTCTGCTTCAGCAACGATAGCTGGAGGAAGAACAGTTCTTCAAATTTCAGGCGGTAGGTTGCCTTGGACAGGGCCGTTTTGTCCGAAGGAAAATGGATGTTGCGCAGGGCGAAGCGCAGCGGGACCAGCCCTTTTTCCCGGAGGATGTAGCCCGGAAGGGACTCTTCCACCTCCGGCAGCGCCAGGTTCAGCGCCCCCATCATCAGTTTGTTCATCACCTTCCCCGTGATGCCCGCGTTCTTGAGTTTCTCGGTACTGGGGTACACGCCGGTCAACACGCCCGTGCGCTGCTCCCCTTCCGCTTGCTGTTCGGCCGCTGCAGGCGGGTTGTCAATCTCCGGATGAACCAGGTTGATGCGTCCCTTGAAGGCTTCCGGCTTGCCGAAAAAGACAAAGGCCGATCCCGGCTCCAGCCGGGCTTTGATGTACTTCAGTCCCTTGAAAAAGACCAGTTCCAACTCGCCGGTAGCGTCTTCCACCCACACACTCAGCCGTTTTCCGCCCACGAGTTCCGTCGATTTCACCCGGGCGAGAACCTGGACGAACGGCATGTCGGGCGTAAGGTCGGCAATGCGATGGAAGGTGCTCCGGTCGATGTACCGGAAAGGATAGAGGCGGACCAGGTCGCCGACGGTTTCCACACCCAGCTCACTGCGCAGAAGAGCGGCCCGTTTAGGCCCTACCCCGCCCAGGTACTGGATCTCCGTTTCCATTCCGCTCTTGTACATCGTCTCTACCTTTTTTGACAAAGATAAGAATTTTCATTATTTTTGGGAATAAATAGACCGGATATGGTAGCAGAACTCATCAACAAATACCTCTGGCTCGTCGAGACCCTCCGCGGGGGCGGCGACCGCGGTCTTGCATTTGTTGATATCTGCCGGAAATATCGGTCCGAATTTCACGAGGACTATCCCCGCCGCACCTTCAACAACCACCGGGAAGCGATTGCCGACGCCTTCGGCATTGAAATCGCCTGCGACCGCAGCACCAACCGGTATTATATCCCCTTTGTGGATGATGCCCTGGACCGCGACGCTTCCAAGCAATGGCTTATCAACACGTTCACGGTGAACAACTTGCTAAGCGGGAGCCGAGACCGCCTGAGCGGCCGCGTCAGCGTGGAAGACATCCCCTCCGGGCATCAGATACTTCCGGTCCTGCTGAGTGCCATGAAAGAAAACCGCCGGGTATCGTTCCTTTACCGGAAATATACCGGCAATGTTCCCGAAGAGCGCATCCTGGCACCGTATGCGGTGAAGGAATTCGAAAAAAGGTGGTATGTTGTGGGACGGGTGAGCGGACGGGATGTCCTGCGGGTCTATGGGCTGGACCGCATCCGCGACATCCGCATCCTGGAAGAGACCTTCCGGGTCCCCGAGGATTTCGATGTCAACAGCCTGTTTTACAATAGTTTCGGCGTCTATCCCCCCGAACCGGGCCAGCAAGCCGTCTCCGTCCTGCTGAAAACGTCGGAAGTGGAAGCCCGCTTCCTGCGCGACCTGCCCCTGCACCACAGCCAGACAGAAGAGACCGGACCGGACGGGTGCCGCCTTTTCCGTCTGCGCGTCATTCCCAACGCCAATTTTATCATGGCGCTCTGCCGCCTGGGTTCCCGGATCGAGGTCCTTGAACCGGCAGAAGTGCGCCGCCAGGTTGCGGAAGAATTGCGTTCCGCTGCCCTGCAATACACAGACAAACAACAAATTACAATATGAAATATTTAACTGGGGCGGCCGTACTGGCCGCGAGCACATTACTGTTTATGAGCTGCTGTGACAAAACCTCGGAGCCCGCTTATATCGGACCTTCCGATATTCGCATCGAAAACGGCAAGATGACGCCGGAAGTCCTTCTTTCCCTGGGCCGGCTGGGCGATCCGCAACTATCGCCCGACGGCCAATTCATCCTGTATGGCGTCAGTTATACCTCCATCGCGGATAACCGCAGTTGCCGCAACCTCTTCCTCTGCAAGGCCGACGGCTCGGACAAGGTCCAGCTGACCCGCAGCGGAAAAAGCATTTCCAACGGCCGCTGGAGCGCAGACGGAAAGGCTATCTGGTATCTTTGCGGCGGCCAGGTTTACAAGGCTCCGTTCAAAGCCGGCAAACTGGGCAAGGCGGTGAAAATCACCGATGTACCTTCCGGTATCAGCGAATTCAGCCTGTCGCCCGACAACGCCCAGATGCTCTATGTCAGCACGGTTCCCGGCCCTGTCAAGCATCCCTCCGACTTCGACCCGGCCCTGGACAAAGCCAAGGCTTATGTAACCGAAGACCTGATGTATCGCCACTGGGACCATTGGGTAGAGGAACTGCCGCAGACTTACCTGGCATCGACCGGGAACGGCCTCATCACCCCGGACAAGTCCCTCAACCTGCTGGGCGAGGATGCCGGCAAATTCGAGCTTCCGATGGAGCCTTTTGGCGGCCTGGAGCAGACTTCCTGGAGTCCTGACGGTACGCGCATCGCCTATTCGTGCAAGAAACTCGCCGGGAAGGAATACGCCTTCTCTACCGATACCGATATCTTTATCTATGATATCCCCGCCGGCAAGACCTGTCGGGTTCCGGGTGGAGCCGGCTATGACACCAATCCGGTCTGGAGTCCCGATGGCAGCAAGCTGGCCTGGCTGAGCATGGCCCGGAACGGTTATGAAGCCGACCAGATGCGCCTGATGGTAGCCTCGGTCTCCCCCGCTACGGAGAACCAGGCCCCTCTCTCCATCACCGATATCCGCCATCTTTCCGCCCAGCTGGACGCCAATGTCGAAGATCCGGTCTGGGATGCCGATGGCCAACGCATCTGGTTCAGCGCCCTTGTAGATGGGCTGAAAGGCGTTTTCAGCATCACCCCGGAGGGGGTTGTCACCCGCCTCACCCCCGAAGATGCCTGGTTCGATTTCGGATCGCCCTTCGGCATCCAGGAAGACGGGACCGTGCTTTCCAGCTATTGCAGCATGGAATTCCCCACCGAACTGGTGGCCATCCGTCCCAACGGGACCTTCTCCCAGCTTACACACGAGAACGAGCACATCCTCTCTCAGCTGACTCCGTATAAGACCGAAAAACGCTACGTGAATACCGTGGACGGAAAGGATATGTTGACCTGGGTGCTTTTCCCGCCGGAATTCGATCCCAGCGTTCAATATCCCGCCATCGAGATTCTCCTGGGAGGTCCGCAGGGAGCTTTGAGCCAGGGTTGGTCTTACCGCTGGAACTACCGGCTGATGGCCGCACAGGGCTATGTGGTCGTCCTTCCGAACCGCCGCGGCACCACCGCCTTCGGCCAGGAATGGTGTGAGCAGATTTCGGGCGACTACCCCGGCCTGAACATGCAGGATTACCTGAGCGCCGCCCAGATGATCAAGGCGGAACCGTATATCGGCAAACTGGCCGCCTGCGGTGCCAGCTACGGCGGATATTCGGTCTATTACCTGGCCGGCGTGCATGGCAACACCTACGATTGCTTCATCGCCCATGCGGGCATTTTCGATGAAAAATACCTGTACTATGAGACGGAAGAGATGTGGTTCCCGAACTGGGACAACGGCGGTCTGCAGGAATATGCCTTCACCCCGGGACAGATGGGGCCCGCCGGAGACGGCATTACGTTCGGAGGCATGAAACAGGCCGGTTCGCCCTGGAGCAACCTGCCCAAGCCCCAGCGACACTATGCCAACTCCCCTGCCGCCAATGTCACCGCCTGGCACACGCCCATCCTGTGCATTCACGGCATGATGGACTTCCGGATCCCCTATGACCAGGGCATGGCCGCTTTCAATACCGCCCAGATGATGGGTGTACCCTCCAAACTGGTGGTTTTCCCCGAGGAGAATCACTGGATCCTGAAACCGCAGAACGCCTTGTTCTGGCATCGGACCTATTTTGACTGGCTTGATAAATGGTGCAAATCATGAAACGCATCCTTCTCCTTTCCCTTACGGCCCTGGCTGCCTGCGCTTGCGGGCCGACCGCAAAAACGCCCGCCGATGCTCCCAGGGATGAGCAAATCAACATCGGCTACGGGACCATTGACAAAAACGCCCTGGGTTACGCCGTAGATAAGGTAAATGTGGATGACCAGGTAATCCGCTCCTATTCTTCTATCGCGGAATACCTGCAGGGCCGCGTGCCTGGGGTACGGGTAACCGAAAATGGCGGCATCCAAATCCGGGGCAACAACAACCTGAACGGGCAGCCTTCCGAAGCGCTGATCGTGGTGGATGGTATCATCTGCGACAACATCAACAACCTGAATCCCGTGAATATCCATTCCGTCGAGGTCCTGAAAGATGGCAGTTCTTCCATCTACGGTTCACGGGGCGGCAATGGCGTGGTCCTGATTACGACCAAGGGCGAATACGAACGTAAAAAAGCCCTGGAAGCGGAACGAGCCGCTGCCAGGGAAGCGAAAAAGGCTGCCAAAAAAGCCAGGAAGAACTAGTCTTCCGCCACACGGAAGGAAGCCAGGTCTTCGGCTTTGAAGTTCATGACGTAGGCGCTGTGGGCGCTGACTTCCGCTTCGGCGTGCCGTACATAGACCTCGGCGCTCTTGGCAAAGAGTTCGGGGGCCTTGGTGGCATCGTCCAGCAGCAGCAGTGACATGACGATCACGCCAGTCATATCGTACAGGCGGCGGGACAGGAAATCCTGCTCTTCCTGGTTGGCATCGGCCTTCACCTTCTCAATGGCGGCCAGATAGATCGGCAACAGGGCGGCGACGCGCTCCTGCAGCGGTTTCATCTTCTCGGAAACCTCGTGTCCGAGCATTTCCTCGAAAATACCCTGCCAGGTACCGTTGATGATGTACCGGATGGCGGCCACGACCTGCAACTGCGTCGTACCCTCGTAGATGGAGAAGATACGGGCGTCACGGAAGAGCCGCTGGCATTTGTATTCCATGATAAAACCGGAACCGCCGTGAACCGACACGGAATCGTAGGCGTTCTGGTTGGCATATTCGGAGGTCATACCCTTGCACATCGGCGTGAAGGCATCGGCCAGACGGGAATACTTCTTCAGTTCGGCACGCTCCTCGGCCGTTAGCGGACGCTCGCGCTGAATGTCCTCCAGGGCCTTGTACACATCCACGTAACGGGAGGTCGTATACAGCAGGGACCGTCCACCGTCCAGCTTGGCTTTCATGCGGGAAAGCATATCATAGACACCGGGGAAACGGTTGATCTTCTGGCTGAACTGCTCGCGCTCGCGGGCATAGGCGATGGCCTCGTTCAAGGCCTCCTGGCTCAGGCCGGTGCTCTGTGCACCGATACCCAGGCGGGCACCGTTCATCAGGGACATCACGTACTTGATCAGGCCCAGACGGGTGCTGCCACACAGTTCGGCACGCGCGTTCTTATAGGTAAGCTCGCAGGTCGGGCTGCCGTGGATACCGAGCTTGTGCTCGATGTGGCGGACGTTCACGCCTCCCTGGCGCTTATCGTAAATGAACATGGAAAGGCCACGGCCGTCGCGGGTACCTTCCTCGCTGCGGGCCAGGACCAGGTGAATATCGGAGTCTCCGTTGGTGATGAAGCGCTTCACACCGTTCAGCAGCCAGCAACCCTCCTCCTCGGACCAGGTGGCCTTCAGCATCACGCGCTGCAGGTCGGACCCGGCATCCGGTTCGGTCAGGTCCATGGACATGGTCTCGCCGGCGCAGATACGGGGGATGAATTTCTGACGCTGCTCTTCGGAACCGAACTCATAGAGGGTTTCGCAGCAGCTCTGCAGGCTCCAGATATTCTGGAAGCTGGAATCGGCCGCGGAAACAATCTCGCTGGCCATACTGAAAATGGTCTCGGGCACATTCAGACCGCCGTAACGGCGCGGCATGGTAATGCCCCACAGGCCAGCCTGGCGCATGGCTTCCATATTCTCCACGGTCTTGGACGCGTAGATCATACGGCCGTTCTCCAGATGCGGGCCTTCCAGGTCCACGCTCTCGGAATTGGGGGCGAGGATATTCGCGGCGATATCACCGGTGATTTCCAGCATCCGGCGGTAATTCTCGATGGCGTCCTCGTAATCCACGGGCGCATCGGCATACGTATCTTTGTCTGCAAAATTACGTTCCTTCAGTTCCACGATGCGACGCATCAAGGGATGGTCCAGATGGAATCCAATCTCGGGATGATCGGTAAAATAATTTGCCATATCTTCTTGATTTACTTGCTGTTCTGCTTATAGTACTTGATGAGTTTCGGGACCACTTCCTCTACCGTGCCCACAATCACGTAATCAGCGATCTTGTTGATCGGCGCATCGGGATCGGAGTTCACGCTGATGATGATCTTGCTGTCCTGCATACCGGCGATGTGCTGGATCTGACCGCTGATACCGCAGGCGATGTACACCTTCGGATGAACGGTCACACCCGTCTGGCCCACCTGACGGTCGGCATCGCAGAAACCGGCATCGACCGCCGCGCGGGAGGCACCCACCTCGGCGTGAAGGACCTTGGCCAGGTCGAAGAGCATGTCGAAGCCCTCGCGGCTGCCCATTCCGTAGCCGCCGGCCACGACGATGGCAGCACCCTTGAGGTTGTGCTTCGCCGCTTCCACATAGTGCTCCAGCACTTTCACCACATAGGAAGCATCGGAAACATATTTCGAGACGGCGGGATAAACCACCTCGCCCTTTGCCTTTCCGGTAAAGACGGCCTTCTGCATGACGCCCGAGCGGACCGTCGCCATCTGCGGACGATGGTCGGGGTTCACGATGGTAGCCACGATGTTTCCACCGAAAGCCGGACGAATCTGATACAGCAGGTTCTCATATTTCTTTCCGCTCTTGGTATCCTCATACGGGCCGATTTCCAACTGCGTGCAGTCGGCGGTGAGGCCGCTGGTAAGGCTGGAAGAAACACGCGGGCCCAGGTCGCGGCCAATCACGGTCGCACCCATCAGGCAGATCTGCGGCTTCTCCTCCTTGAACAGGTTCACGAGGATATCCGTGTGCGGGGCGGAGGTATAAGGGAAGAGGCCCTCGCCGTCAAAGACGAAGAGTTTGTCCACACCGTAAGGGAGGATCTGGTCTTCCACTTTACCTTTGATACCGGTACCGGCCACCACGGCGTGCAGTTCCACGCCCAGCGTGTCGGCGAGCTTGCGGCCCTTGGTCAGCAGCTCCTGGGAAACTTCGGCAACGACAGTGCCTTCAATTTCACAATAAACAAATACGTTGTCCATATTCCTAACCGATAATCTTTTCGTCCAACAATTCTTTTACGAGGCCCTCCACATCGGCATCCGAGGCGGTAAGGGTCTTGCTTTCCTTGGCCTGGAAGACGATGTTCATCACCGTCTTCACCTTGGTCGGCGAACCGGCCAGACCGCACTGCTGCGGGTCTCCGTCCACATCGGCCACGTTCCACTGGTTCAGCGTCAGGTACGGCCTGTCGGCGTACAAGTCTGCGCGGGGATCCTCGGCGGGACGCTCCAGCGGGCAGGTGGCATATTTGTATTTCATGACGAGTTTCGCGTTCTGCGGACGGCAGGGAGCCGCGCTTCCATTTACGGTGACCAGCACCGGAAGCGGCACCTGGACGGTCTCTTTTCCACCATCGATCCGACGGTTGATGGTGGCGATGCCGTTTTCAATCTTGACGATTTCCTCGGCATAGGTAACCTGGTTCAATCCCAGCTTCTGGGCGACCTGGGGGCCTACCTGTGCGGTATCGCCATCAATAGCCTGACGGCCACCGAGCACGATATCGACCTTTCCGATCTTGCGGATGGCGGTTGCCAGCGCATAGGAAGTAGCCAGGGTATCGGCACCGGCGAAAAGGCGGTCGGTCAACAACCAACCCGTATCGGCACCGCGATACAGGCCCTGCCGGATGATTTCTCCGGCACGGGGCGGCCCCATGGTCAAAATGCCCACGGAACTACCGGGATTCTGTTCCTTCAACCGAAGCGCCTGCTCAAGGGCGTTCAGGTCGTCCGGGTTAAAAATAGCGGGGAGCGCAGCACGGTTCACCGTTCCTTCCGGTGTCATGGCGTCCTTCCCCACATTGCGGGTGTCCGGCACTTGTTTGGCCAAAACGACAATTTTCAGACTCATATCTTATCCTGTATAAATATTCGATAATTAAATCTGACAAAGATAGGAATTTTCCAGGGATTTGCAAAACCGATAATAATTCGTACCTTTGTGCAGATACATAATCACAGAAAGATATGAAGAGAACAATTTTAATGCTGGCTGCCGTGCTTTGCCTTGCGGCGTCGTGTGAAAAGAAGTACATCACAGAAGAATACATTACGGAATACCATTCCAATGTTACCACTTTCGATATCCGGATCGCCCCCACTGACTGGCTTCGTGAACAGGGCGCCCAGGAACCCGGAAGCACCAATTATCTCTATTATATTTATTCCAGCCCGGAGTTTTCCAAGGACGTCATGAAAAACGGCGCCGTAGTTGCCTATATCTATACCCTCTACGATGTCAATGCCCAACAGGGCGCCTGGAACCTGCTCCCCTATGTTTATCCGCTGGAAATGACCGAAGAAGGGAAGATTACCATTATCCCGGAGACCATCCGTTGCGAGTGGGAGGAAGGAAAGATCACCTTTGTCATCCAGGATCTGGACGGCTATGCCCCTCTTAACGTCAACGAGACCCTCCTGATGCGCGTCAGCGTGATTCTGTAAAGGTTTTTCGACCGATATAAAAAAGCCAGGCGTTGAACCTGGCTTTTTTCGTACCCCCGCTCGGAATCGAACCGGGACCGTCAGAACCGGAATCTGAAATTCTATCCTTTAAACTACAGGGGCAGTTTGGGATTGCAAAGATAGTAATTATTTTGGAAGATTTTATTTTTCGGCAAGATTTTCGTATATTTGAAAACTATTATAATATTATTGTCAAAATATGAAAAAAGCATACATTTTCCCCGGACAGGGTTCTCAGTTCCCCGGAATGGCCAAAGACTTGTACGATGGCAATTCCATCGCCCGCGACATGCTGGAGCAGGCCAATGAGATTCTGGGATTCCGGATTACCGATATCATGTTCGACGGCACGGCAGAAGACCTCAAGGCCACCAAAGTTACCCAGCCGGCTATTTTCCTGCATTCCGTGGCGCTGGCCGCGACGATGGAGGACTTCACGCCGGACATGGTGGCGGGTCATTCTTTGGGAGAGTTCTCCGCCCTGGCTGCCGCCAAGGCCATCCGTTTTGAAGACGCCCTGCGTCTGGTAGCCATCCGGGCCAGGGAAATGCAGAAGTGCTGCGAAATGGTTCCCGGTACCATGGCCGCCATCCTGGGCCTGGACAACCTCACGGTTGAAATGCTCTGTGCCGGCTGCGATGGGCTGGTGCTTCCGGCCAACTACAACTGTGACGGCCAGGTCGTGATTTCCGGAGAGAAAGAAGCGGTCGAACAGGCTTGTGCAAAGGCAAAGGAATCCGGTGCCAAACGAGCCCTTCCCCTGCCGGTCAGCGGAGCCTTCCACTCTCCTCTTATGGAACCTGCGCGCGTGGAACTGGCGAAAGCCATCGAACAGACGGAAATCGTGCAGCCCTGCTGCCCGGTGTACCAGAATGTCTGCGCCTCCCCGGTAACGAATCCCAAGGAAATCAAAAAGAACCTACTTACCCAACTCACTTCACCCGTGAAGTGGACGCAGTCCGTCCAGGCCATGCTGGCAGACGGAGCCGACTGGTTCATGGAAGTTGGTCCGGGAACCGTTCTGCAAGGCCTTGTACGCCGGATTTCCGGAGGCCTGGTCAACATTGAAGGAATTCAATAAAAACAATATAATAACACTGCAATATGGCAAAAGAAAAAAAATTCATCACTTGTGATGGCAACACTGCGGTAGCAAATATCGCTTATCTTTTCAGCGAGCACGCTGCCATCTATCCAATCACGCCCTCGTCCCCGATGGCCGAGAACATCGACGAGTGGGCCGCCCATGGGAAAAAGAACCTTTGGGGAGAACTCGTCAAAGTGACTGAGATGCAGAGCGAGGCCGGTGCCTCGGGAACGGTCCACGGATCGCTCCAGGCCGGCGTGCTCACCACCACTTATACCGCATCGCAGGGTCTCCTGTTGATGATTCCGAACATGTATAAGATTGCCGGTGAAATGCTTCCGGCTGTTTTCCATGTATCGGCCCGTGCCCTGGCATCGCATGCCCTGTCCATCTTCGGTGACCACCAGGATGTGATGGCCTGCCGCCAGACCGGTTTCGCCCTGCTGGCTTCCGGCTCCGTCCAGGAGGCTCAGGACATGGCCGCCGTCGCGCATCTGGCCGCCATTAAGTCTTCGATTCCGTTCCTGCATTTCTTCGACGGTTTCCGCACCTCGCACGAAATCCAGAAAATCGAGGCCCTCGACGAGGAGGCCCTCAAGGGAATGGTCAGCACCAAGGCCCTGGAGAATTTCCGTGCCCGTGCCCTAAATCCGGACGCTCCTGTCACCCGCGGTACCGCCCAGAATGGCGACGTCTATTTCCAGGGTGTCGAGTCCCGCAACCAGTTCTATGATGCCGTTCCGGACATCGTTGCCCGCTACATGGGCGAGATCAGCGAGCTCACCGGCCGCGAATATCGTCCGTTCACCTATTACGGTGACAAGAAGGCCGAGAACATCATCGTCGCGATGGGTTCCGTGACCGAGACCATCAAGGAGACCATCGACTACCTGGCCAGCCGCGGCCGCAAATACGGCGTGGTATCGGTTCACCTGTATCGCCCGTTCTCCGAGAAGTACTTCCTGAAAGTGCTGCCGAAGAGCGTCAAACGCATTGCCGTACTGGATCGTACGAAAGAGCCCGGATCGCTTGGCGAACCGCTCTATCTGGATATCAAAGCCCTCTTCCAGGACAAGGAGAACAGCCCGCTGGTCATCGGTGGACGCTATGGTCTGTCTTCCAAGGACACCACGCCGGCCCAGATCATCGCCGTGTTCGACAACCTGGAGATGAAAGAGCCCAAGAAGGACTTCACCATCGGTATCGTGGACGATGTTACCTTCAAGTCTCTCCCGATCAAGAGCGAGATTTCCATCGTGAAGGAAGGCACCACCGAGTGCAAGTTCTATGGCCTGGGTTCCGACGGTACCGTGGGTGCCAACAAGAACACCATCAAGATCATCGGTAGCCATACGCCCAAATACTGCCAGGCTTACTTTGACTACGATTCCAAGAAATCCGGCGGTTACACCTGCTCGCACCTGCGTTTCGGTGACCTGCCCATCAAGGCTCCTTACCTGGTATCGACTCCGGACTTCGTGGCCTGCCACGTTCCCTCCTACCTGCAGAAGTACGATATCCTCAAGGGTATCAAGGATGGCGGCACCCTGCTGCTGAACAGCCTCTGGGACGAGGAGGAGACCATCCAGCGCATCCCGGACTATGTCAAAGCCGTCATCGGCCGGAAGCATCTGAACTTCTATATCATCAACGCGACCAAGATCGCCGCGGAAATCGGTCTGGGCGGACGTACCAATACCATCCTCCAGAGCGCCTTCTTCAAGATCACGGGAATCATTCCTTACGAGGATGCCGTTAAATATATGAAGGACGCCATCGTGAAGAGCTATGGCAAGAAGGGCGAGAACGTGGTGAACATGAACTACGCAGCCGTCGATCGCGGGGGCGAATACACCCGCGTGGAGGTACCTGCCGAATGGGCTGAGATTACCGCCAAGTTCGAGACCCCGAACAAGGGCCGTTTCGCTCCCGAATTCGTGAAGAAGGTGGCCGATGTGGTGAATGCCCAGAACGGCGATTCCCTGCCGGTGAGCGCCTTCCTCCCCTATGCCGACGGTACCATGCCGGCCGGCACCACCGCTTTCGAGAAACGTGGCGTGGCCGTAACCGTCCCGACCTGGGATGCTGATAAATGTATCCAGTGCAACACCTGCGCCTTCGTGTGCCCGCACGCCGCCATCCGTCCGTTCCTGCTGACCGCCGACGAGGCCGCTGCCGCTCCGGCCGGTCTGAAACTCGCCGATGGCAAAGCCAACCTGAAGGATTACAAGTATGCCCTGTCCATCTCGGTCGATGACTGCACGGGCTGCGGTAACTGCGTGGATGTCTGTCTTGCCAAGGAGAAAGCCATTACGATGGTTTCCGCCGAACAGGAGCAGGCCGAGCAGGAGAACTTCAACTACTTGAATGCCAAGGTCGGATATAAGGAAGATGTGGTGAACAAGGCCGCCAATATGAAGAACGCCCAGTTCGCCCAGCCGCTGTTTGAGTTCTCCGGTGCCTGCGCCGGTTGCGGTGAGACCCCGTATATCAAGAATATCACCCAGCTCTTCGGCGACCACATGATGATTGCCAACGCAACGGGTTGCTCCTCCATTTACGGTGCTTCCTTCCCGGCTTCTCCTTACTGCACCAACGCCCAGGGTCACGGTCCGGCATGGGCCAACTCCCTGTTCGAGGACTTCTGCGAGTTCGGTCTGGGTATGAAACTCGGTTCCGACCGCGCCCGTGAGACGGTGGCCCGCTTCATGGAAGAAGGACTGCAATGCGAATGCTGCACCGATGAAATGAAGGCTCTCTTCCGTCAGTGGCTGGAGAACCGCAACAACGCCGCCATCACCCGTGAAGTGGCCGACAAACTCGTTCCGCTTATCGAGAAATGCAAATGCGACGTCTGCAAGGGCCTCGCAGAGTACAAGCACTTCATTCCTTCCCGCAGCCAGTGGATCTTCGGTGGTGACGGTGCTTCCTACGATATCGGTTTCGGTGGTCTGGACCACGTCCTGGCCAGCGGCGAGAATGTAAACATCCTCGTTCTGGATACGGAGGTTTACTCCAACACCGGTGGTCAGAGCTCCAAGGCTACGCCGGCTGGCGCCATTGCCAAGTTTGCCGCTTCCGGTAAGAAGATCCGCAAGAAAGACCTCGGTATGATGGCCATGAGCTATGGCTATGTCTATGTTGCCCAGGTGGCCATGGGTTCGAGCCCGGTACAGTATATGAATGCCATCAAGGAAGCTGAAGCCTATGACGGTCCTTCCCTGATCATTGCATACGCCCCTTGTATCAACCATGGTCTGAAGGCCGGAATGGGTCTGAGCCAGAAAGAAGAGAAGCTCGCCGTGGATTGCGGTTACTGGCATCTCTACCGCTACAACCCGATGCTCGAAGCTGAAGGCAAGAATCCGTTCACGCTGGACAGCAAGGAGCCGGATTGGACCAAGTTCCAGGACTTCCTGAAGGGTGAGGTCCGCTTCGCTTCCCTATACAAACTGTTCCCTGACCGGGCACAGGAACTGCTGGAGCGTACGGAAGAATTCGCCAAGATCCGTCTGGAAACCTACAAGCGCCTGGCCGGTAAATAAGCCGAACCAAACAGTTCCTCAATGAAAAAGTTGGTCCTCACACGGACCAACTTTTTTTATCCTATTGGACCCGGCCCGGAGATGGAGTAGTTGGACCTGGTCCAATTTCATGTACTGGACCAGGAAGGGATGTGACAGGACCGCACGGCCCGGGCGGAGCGGCAACAACACAAAAAAAAGAGGGTGGCTCGAATGAGTCACCCTCTCGAAAAACGGCAGCTACCTACTCTCCCAACTGGTATGTCAGTACCATCGGCGTGGACGGGCTTAACTTCTCTGTTCGGAATGGG
>Ga0256405_10001319_pt1 | contig 68503 bp, 50 predicted proteins | sample RumenRJG_02DNA_FD_189096 | JGI IMG/M metagenome (GOLD analysis project Ga0256405, IMG submission 189096) | Bovine rumen microbial communities from Lethbridge, Alberta, Canada - RJG_02 | ecosystem: Host-associated > Mammals > Digestive system > Stomach > Rumen | place: Canada: Alberta... | reverse complement strand
TTGGGCTGATAACTACGGCTTCTTCAAAAATCATCGTACCTATGGTCTTCACGCTAAGTGATTGATACAAAATGGTTAATAAACAATAAATATTTTCCAATTATTTGGAAAGCAACATAGAAGAGATATAATTAGCCCGTAGGGCGTCAGTGTATAGGCGGGGGTGTTAACCCCCGTGGTATAGGGTGTATTATGGTGATTAGCCCCTAAGGGGCGACACAACATTGTCGGGCACGTAAGTCCCCGAGCGACACCACAAACCTGCCACCCCTCTGGGGTTGCCCTGTTCTACCGAATATAACGGGGGCTCACGCCCCCGCCTATACTGTTACATCCCTGAGGGTTTGGCCATGCGAAATGATGCTTGAACACGGGCTCATTTTCTGCTTTAAACTTACAGCATGTACAAATATAAGATTAGCCCGATATCGGAAAAGTAGGCGCAGGAGGTACTGTTGTTGTCAAACAATCATACGACTGTCTGTCTAATTTTTAGACAATCCGCCTTCCGACCACCAATAATGCTTGCTGCTTTTCAGGAAAAACTCTACTTTTGTGATGTCGAAAAATAAAAAGATCATGAGATATACGGTATTTTTTCTTTTATCCTTATTCGTCAGTCAGGCGGTTGCCCAACAGGAATGGACCATGCGGCAGTGTATGCAATATGCTGTTGCGCATAACCATCAGGTGAAGAGTGCTGAGTTGGAGCTCGACAGTTATCTGGCAACGAAGAAAGAGGCGATAGGGCGATTCCTCCCTGCCATCGACGCCAATATCGGCATACAGTATAACTTCGGAAGAGCCATCGACCCGGAGACCAACGGTTATACCAACGTGAGTACCTTCTATAATGGTTATTCCCTCCAGGCCTCGCTGCCAGTGTTCGACGGATTCAACAGGGTGCATGCCCTGCGGGCCGCCAAGGCCGGTGTGCTGATGGGGCATCAGGCCGTGCGCCAACAGAAAGACCAGACCGCACTGAGTGTCTTACAGGCATTCGTGGATGTGGCCTACTATAAGGGATTGGTGCAGATGGCCACGGAGAAACTGGAAGAGACCACCCTGCTCTTAAAGCAGACACGACTCATGGAGGAGGTAGGAAGAAAGAGTCCTGCCGATGTTGCCCTGGTGGAGTCACAACAGGCAGAGGCCAACTATGAGTTGACACGCCAGCAGAATCTGTACACTTCTGCCCTGCTGGAACTGAAGAAAGAGATGGCCTTTCCTTTAAGTGAAGAGTTAAGCGTGAAGAGTGAAGAATATATAAAAGAGGAGAATGCCACGAACGCCTTACAGTTGCCAGATTCTTCACTCTTAACTCCTAATTCTTCACTCTTAACTCTTCACTCTTCACTTTCCCCCCTCCACCCCACCCTGCAGATAGCCCGCTATCAGGTGCAAAAGACAAAAAGTGTGTGGAATCAGGCCCGCGCCGCCCTTTATCCATCTCTCTCGTTTGGCGCGGGACTGAACACCACCTACTACAAGATGCTACACGCCACCTCGACAACAGGCTTCAGCAAGCAGTTCAACAACAATATGGGTGAGTATATCGCGGCCACCCTGCGGATTCCTTTGTTTAACCGTATGCAGACGTTGACAAGTATCCGCAAGGCAAAGAATGAATACCTGATGGCCTGCGAGAACCTTGAGCTCAAGCAACTGGAATTGGAGAAACTCTGTCGGGAGGCTTGGAACGACTGGCAGGGGTATCTGAAACAGACACAACAGATGGAGAAGAAAGTGGCAGCCGACAGTCTGGCTTATCGCCTTACCCTACGGCAGTTTGAGGAAGGACTGAGCACGGCCATCGATCTCCACACCACCTCTGCCACCCTCATGAATTCCAAGGCCATGCTGTTGCAATGCCAGTTGATGGCCATCGTGAAAGAGGCACTTACACGCTATTATCAAGGAGAGAATATTTGGGAATAATAAACACAGCAAAAAAGATAAAATCACTATGGATAGAGTCATTGAGAAAACAAAGACACAGCGACTGATCAAGTATTGGCCGTATGCTTTAGGAGGCATCGTGTTACTGATAATTGTCGGTTGGCTGTTGTTCGGCAACCACGCTTCCACATTGCGTGTCGACAAGGAAGAACTGACCATCAGCAAGGTTATTCATGAAGAGTTCAAGGATTACGTGCGCACCAACGGTCAGGTGCTCCCCATCCAGATCGTGCAGATATCCCCCGAGGAAGGCGGTATCGTGATGGAGAAAGTGGTTGAGGAAGGATCGCATGTCAGGAAGGGTGATGTCATCGTCAGGCTGAGCAACTCCAACCTCGACCTCCAGATACTCAACGCAGAGGCAGAGTTGGCAGAGAAGCAGAACCTGTTGCGCAACACACAGGTGGCGATGCAGCAAGACCGGTTGAACAACCAGACGGAGCAGGCACAACTGGATATGGACACCCAGCGCAAGCAGCGCACCTACGAGCAGAACAAACGGCTCTTCAAAGAGAAGCTGATCAGCAAGGAGAACTACATCCAGTCGCAGGAAGACTATCAGTTGTCTGCCAAGAAACGTTCCTTGGTCAGCAAGCGCCTCAAGCAGGACTCCATCTATCGCTCCGTGCAAATGGATCAGATGGAAGACAACCTGCAGAATATGCGCAAGAATGTCGTGCTGGTTCGTCAGCGCAAGGATAAGCTCGAGGTGCGCTCCGCCATCGACGGAGAGTTGGGATTGCTGGATGTTGAGTTAGGACAGAGTATCCAGCCCGGTCAGAAGATCGGACAGCTAAACGACCTCTCCGACTATAAGGTGCAGGCACAGATTGATGAACACTACATCGATCGTGTACGCCAAGGACTGACGGCCACCTTCATCCGTAATGACAAGCAGTATCTCTTGCAGGTGAGAAAGGTGTATCCTGAGGTACGTGACGGCAAGTTCCGCTGTGACTTCGTATTCAAGGGAGAGCGACCGGAGAATATCCGCACTGGACAGACATACTATATTGATCTTGAATTAGGGCAGCCCGAGCAGGCCGTGCTCATCCCGCGCGGCACCTTCTTCCAGACAACTGGCGGACAATGGATCTTCGTTCTTGACAAGAGTGGACAGAAGGCTTACCGCCGGAGTATCCGCATCGGTAGGCAGAATCCGCAATACTATGAGGTGCTCGAAGGCTTGGAGCCTGGCGAGCAGGTGGTCACCAGCGGCTATGAGGCGTTCAAGGACAACGAGGTGCTTGTTATTAAGTGAAGAGTTAAGAGTGAAGAGTGAAGAATATTAATCAGCCCCGCAGGGGCGCCACAGCATAGGCGGGGGTGCCAACCCCCGTAGTGAAGAGTGAAGAATTTTTAATGAGCCCCACAGGGGCGACACAGCATAGGCGGGGTGCGTAAGCCCCCGTAATGAAGAGTGAAGAATAGTAATGAGCCCCGCAGGGGCGACACAGCATAGGCGGGGTGCGTAAGCCCCCGTAATGAAGAGTGAAGAATATTAATGAGCCCCACAGGGGCGACACAGTATAGGCGGGGTGCGTAAGCCCCCGTAATGAAGAATTGATAATTGATAATTGTTAATTGAAAGATGATGATGAATATATTAAGGAATCTGATTTATATGGCGCGCCGCTTTAAGACGGCGACGGCGCTGAACTTCGTAGGACTTGTAACAGCCTTTGCTGCCTGTTATCTGTTCCTCACCCAGGTGATATACAACCACTCCTACAATCGGGGACTGGCCAACTACAAACAGTTGTATCGTGTAGAGTTGCCCGGCATGAGAGAAGACGTTAACATGAAATGGCAAGCAAATATATGTCGGTTTATCGCTGATGAATTGGCGGCATTGCCTCAGGTAGACGGTATGACGTTGATGGAGAGTTGGACCAGCACATGGATCGCGAAGAAGGACCTGACGACATTCTCTTTCCCCGGATGTCGTGTCAGCAATGATGCGCTAAAGAATCTGGCCCCACGACTGCTTGACGGAGAACTCGGATGGAAGGAAGGCGATCAGAAAGGACTCATCATTCCTGCCTCTATCGCCATGCAGTATTTCGGATCGGTGCAGGTGGCCGGTCGCCACATGATGTGGGCCGACAACGACAGTGCCAGGGTAAGAGGTGTGTTTGCCGACTTCCCTGAAAACAGTTTTGCCAAAAACTGCATTTATGCCAATATGCGCGATGAGAATCAGGGTAATATCAATAACTATAACTATATATGCTATCTGAGACTTAATGAACTGATAGACACAGCTCAGGTTAACCGCACCATCCTGAAAACAATAAAAGAGCGATGGCATCAGGCATTTGTAGAGCATGGCATGGAAGCAGAATGGGAGAAACAGAAAGACGCCATCTCGTTCACCATGCGTCTACAACCTGTCACAGAGACCTGGTATTCGGGTGTTGAACCGGATACAGACAAAGGAAACAAGGCGGTTGACAGGATCCTCCAACTGGCATGTCTGTTAGTCCTCATCATCGCCGCCATCAACTTCCTGAACTTTGTGCTGGCAGAGAGTCCGATGCGTATTAAGAGCATCAACACCCGCAGGGTGCTGGGCAGTAGCATCAACACCTTGCGGATACAACTGATAGCAGAGACTGTCATCACCTCCCTGATTGCCTTTATCGTAGCCATGATGGTCTGTTGGCTGCTGTCATACTGGCCATTTGTCAATGAGATCGTCACAGGGGATATTCACCTGAGTAAGCATCCCTTACTGATCATCACCCTTGGCATCATAGCTGTCTTTGTAGGTATCATAGCAGGCATCTATCCGGCCTTCTATGCCACCTCTTTCCAACCGGCATTAGTGCTGAAGGGGGCGTTCGGACTCTCCCCGCAAGGGCGCCAACTGCGAACGGCATTGCTTTGCCTTCAGTTCTTGATTACCAGTGTGATGGTGCTTTATGTTGGTATTCTCTATCTGCAGAGTCATTATATCTTCCACTCCGACTACGGTTTTGCGAAAGATGAGATCTTATGTGCTGAGACAGGGGAACTGAAAGACAAGCAGGAGGCTTTGCGATCAGAACTGATGCAGCAGACAGGTGTGGCCGACGTGGCCTTCTCACAATTCGCATTGGGATACAGTGACCAGTACATGGTATGGGGACGTAACGACAAAGACCACCAGATACAGTCCACCGTGCTGCCTGTCGATTATCACTACCTCCGAACGATGGGTATTGAAGTGATAGAGGGACGTGACTTCAACGAGCATGATGGTGACTGCTATATCATCAATGAGGCTGCCCGTAAGAAATGGGATTGGGTGGAGATGAATCAGAAACTGCTCGCCGAAGACTATCCGGTGATTGGTGTTTGTAAGAATGTACGCTTCTCCTCCACACGTATTGACAATAACAATGCACCATTGGCCTTCCTCATCTATGGAGACGATTTCTACAGCAAAGGGCGGAATAACACACTTGGCGTAATGAATGTCCGTGTGACGGCAGGCACCGACAAGGTGGAGATGCGCCAGAAGATCAAGGATATCTGCATGAAGCTGGGAGCACAACAAGAACCGGATGTAAAGTTTCTCGACCAGCATATGGAAGAGCTCTATCAAGAAGAGTTCCGCTTCATCCGTCAGGTATTGGTATTCTCTGTTATCTGTTTCATCATCACCCTCATCGGTGTGTTCTGTATGACGATGTTCGAGACAGAGTATCGCCGTAAGGAGATAGGCATCCGCAAGGTGATGGGGTCGTCAACCAAGGAGATCCTGCAGATGTTCTGTAAGCACTACGCCATCATACTGTTCATCTGTTTCATCATTGCTGCTCCCTTGGCGTGGTATATCGGCAGGCTGTGGCTACAGAACTTCGCCGAGCGCACCGCCATCCACTGGTGGCTCTTCCCACTGGCTCTGCTGATAGTAGGTTTCATCACCATGGCAACTGTCATCACACAGAGTTGGCGAGCAGCCAATGATAATCCCGTTAACAGTATTAAAACAGAGTAAGCGCATGAATAGTTATCTGAAATTTCTCTGTAGGCACCGACTGTTTACACTCATCAATATCGTAGGACTCTGTCTCTCCATGGCATTCCTACTGTTGTTAGGCGACCTCATCTATCGTCAGACAACGGTGGAGAACTACCAGACACGCAGAGGCCGGACATACGTCGTAGGCAACGAGATGTGCATGATGTCTAACTTCCGTGTAGGTGAACGACTGAAAGAGCGTTTTCCAGAGGTGGAGGACTGGTGCTCTATGGCTGGCTACGGCATGACATTTAATATTGGTGGACAGAAGGCCGACACCAAAGTGCTGGTGACGGGAAAGAACTTCTTTACGTTCTTTGACTACCGGCTACTGACAGGTGACCGCCAGAAAGTGCTCAGTGCGCCCAACCAGATTGTGGTAAGTAAGTCGTTCGCGCAGCGCTATTGGCCCGATGAGAGTCCTATCGGTAAGGAGATGGTGTTGGGTGGCGATGAAATGGAGCTGGGCGATGCGAAAGATAAACAACCACATATCACCTACACCGTGAGCGGTATTATGGACGATTTCGACCGAAGCATCATTCCCGACGGTTACGACTGTGTGTTCAACGTAGATAACCTGCGGCACTTCCACTACTCAGCCTGGAGCGAGCAGATGGGCAACGCCTCTTGCTGCGTGCTCTTCCTGTTACAGCGCGAGAGTTGTGACCTACGAAGCAAGATACCCGCCATGCGCGACTATCTGAAGACTTTCTTCTGGCTTTACCAGATGGAGGCCGCAAAGGAACTGACCCTTACCCCTTTCTCCTCGCTCTACTATGATGCGATGGAATGCTCGTTAGGACAGGAAGACGTCAATCATGGCAGTCGTGACATGGCCCACCTCTATGTGGTGGTTGCCCTGTTGGTATTGGTGTTTGCCATCTTCAACTACGTAAACCTGAGCGTATCGCTCACCACAGAGCGCTCGAAGGAGATGGCCACAAGAAGATTGCTGGGACTTTCGAGGCAGCAAGTATTTGGCCGACTGATTATTGAGAGTATTCTCTTCACTGCCGTTGCTTTTGCCATAGGGTATCTGCTCGCACTTGTCTTGCAGGATAAAGCCATTGAGATGACGAACTGTAAGTTGGACCTGCTTAAGGACACAGGAATAAATACTGTTGTTGTCTTTCTCCTTGCAATCTGTGCTATCGGCGTATTGGCAGGCTTTGTTCCTGCCTCAATACTGAGTGGCTATCAGCCTATCGACATTGTACGTGGCACTTTCCGCCGCCGTGTGCGCCAGCGATGGAGTCATGTACTGATGGTTTTGCAAGCTGTCTTTGCCATCGTCATGCTCACCATTACACTGTTATTATCAGACAGCATCCGTGAGCGCATGAACCGTCCGTTGGGTTATGACATTGAGAATATCCTCAAGACTTGGGATATTGCTGGCCTTAACGAGAATCAACGACAGACATTCCGCAGCAAACTGCTTGAATTGCCAGAGGTAGAGGCTGTCGGTTTCGGCTATGGCACCCCTATTGAAGGACTGGAGAACCAGACGGTATCTGCCGATGACGGGACTGTCGTGAGTCTACGACTGCTGATAGGCGACAGTTGTTTCTTCAACATCTTGAACATCCACCCAGAGAAAGTATATAGTGACAGTGGATGGGGAGTGAACCACCAGCTACTGCGACAGTTCGGCAAGAGCGATGATACAAGGAAGATTGTCACGGCAGATGAGAAGGTAAACATTGAGGTGGCAGCCGTCTACCCCGATATGGTCTATCAGTACGTGATGCGTGAGGAGGAACATCCCACGCCGTTCGTCATCCTCAATGTGAAAGAATTCCACGATGACGAAGATACCTACGTGAACAGATACTACGGGAAGGTTCGTCAGGCACTTGTGAAATATCATGGCGATCGTAAGAAGGTGGAGGATGCCATCAAACGACAGATACGCGCTATTACCGGACATGAAGCATCAGATGTCCACTCGCTCACCCAGAGTCACCAGGATTGGTATAAAGACTATGAGCGTTTCCTCCATGTGCTGATGGTCTTTACGATAGTAGCCTTGCTCATTGCCGTGCTCGGACTGATGGCGATGAATAGTTATTTCGTCAGCCAGCGTCGACGTGAGATTGCCATCCGTCGTGTCTTCGGAGCAGAGATCAGCAGCATTACTTTACATCTGTTGCGCACAATAACCATACAATCACTCATTGCAACTGTCATCGCCATCCCCCTAGCCTACTGGTTGGCACCAATCATAGGCAGCATTTCCGGACTAAGCATCCAAATGCGTTTTATGCCACTCCTGGCAGCTCTTATCATCGTATTGGCCGTTAATCTGCTGACAGCAGCTTTCCAGAGCTGGCATTCAGCTATAGAAGATCCCATTAAAAACCTCAAGAATGAATAGTTATCTGAAATTTCTGTCACGCAACAAGCTATATACCTTTATTAATATAGCGGGGTTGGCGGTGTCGCTGATGTTCATCATCCTCATGGGCGACTACACCTGGCGGCAGTATAGCATCGACAGATGGCACAAGAATGCCGACCGCATCTACTTGATGGGTAATGAGAGTTTTTTCTTTATGTGGCCGCAGGAGGCTGAAGACATCAAGAACCTCTGTCCTGAGGTAGAAGAGGCCTGTTGTGTGATGAGCCAAAGCGGAAAGATAAAGTACGGACAACGGGAGGTAAAGGATGGCGAAAATGAGAACGGCATCATCATGCTGACCGACCCGGCGTTCTTCCGTTTCTTCGACTTCAAACTATTGGAGGGCGACAGACAGACGGCTCTTGATTCGCCAGACAAATGCGTTATTACCAAACGACTGGCCAAGAGACTCTTTGGTGACAAGAATCCTATTGGTGAGTCGCTACAAATAGTGGGCGACCGCCATGTCAGCATTGGCAGTGAAGATCCCTCCGATAGTACGCTATACTATCGTGTCAGCGCCGTCGTGGAAGACCTGGACTGCACCGTCTTGCCCAACGAGACGCAGATCATCGTCAACATGGAGCGTTTCCCTCAAGTGCTGGGCTACGATCTGAAGGGCAATGCCCTCGCTTACGGGCCGACAGGTGCTAACAAGATGTTTCTCATGTTACGACCCGGCATGACCCTTGAGCATAAGAAGAACATCATCAATGGGCATCTGAAGAAGGCCCACCCTGCCGGATGGGGTGACTATAAGGTCAGCCTGATACCACTTACCGACGTCCTGTATGCCTTGCAAAACGAAGGCTCAGGATTGCAGAAGGGCGACAAGACACGGCTACGCATCCTGCTGGCAGCCGTACTGGCCATCCTCTTCTTTGCCGTGAGCAACTATATCAATCTGACCGTCGCTAATACAAACTTCCGTGCTAAAGAGATGGCTACACGCAGGCTCTTCGGCAGCAGTCAGGCGGAGATCTCGCTGAAGTTGATAGCCGAGTCGACGTTGATGATAGCCGTTGCCTTTCTCGTTGGCTTCGGCTTGGCTCTCTGCTTTCAGGATGATGCAGTCGCACTGTTCAAGGGCAAGATTGCCCTGATCAACGACATCAGTGTCGGAACGGTGAGCGTCTGTTTCGCCTTCATCCTACTTGTGGGAATCATCTCGGGCATTTTGCCTTCGTATCAGATTTCCCGTTACCAGCCCATCGACATCGTGAAAGGCAATTTCCGCTATCACTCCAAAATGTTGTTGGGCAAACTCTTCATCGTCTTGCAGAATGTCATCACCGTCACGATGCTCACCGCCGCCCTCGTCATCTGGCTGCAACTGAACCACCTCATACATGCGCCCCTTGGTTTTAACACAGAGAACCTCTACTATATCTATCCGCCAGACGGAAAGGAGCAAATGGTGAGGAGCCAATTAGAGAAAATGCCTTTTGTTGAACGCATCGGCACCTGTCAGGGTACGTCGTTCACTCAGTTTAATACCAATGCTAAAGGCATCAAGCGCGACGGAAAGTACCTTATGCTGTTGGTGACAGAGCTGGACAAGACTGCCTTCGAGCTACTCGGTCTGAAAATCCGTCAGGACTACGGTATGCATGGCGGTGGCTACTACCTGACGGAGGAGGCCCTGCGGCAGACGGGCTACACGGAGAAGACCCGCGAACTGGACTGGGGCGACGGAGATAAAGACCCCATTGAGGGCATCATCAGCGACTTCCACATCATCAATGTGCTGCAAGATATCAGGCCCTTCATCATTCGTCTGTCAGATACAAAGGAATACCCCGGTTTCCTCGTCAAGACGAACGGTGACAAACAGGCGAAGACAGCCTTCATTCAAATGAACAAAGACGCGGGTGTCCCTGAGGAAGCAATGGAATGGTCCGTATTCGGTATGGAAGAAAGCATCGCTGAGACCTTCGAAGAGCAGCAGAACACGCTGCGCATCGTCTCGCTCTTCACCCTCATCGCCATCATCATCTCCATCATGGGCTACGTGGGCCTGTCGCTCTTCTTCATCCGTCAGCACGAGAAAGAGATTGGCATCCGTAAGATTATGGGTAGCACCTCGAGAGAGGTGATGTGGCGGATGTTCCGTATATTCTGCGCCCCGCTGCTATTGTCGTTTGCCATTGCTATTCCACTCTCATGGTTTATCATGCACGACTGGCTTTCCAACTTCAGTTATCGGATAACACTCAGTCCGTGGATATTCATTGTCACCTGCGCTTTTGCTCTTCTCGTGTCCATTCTTTCCGTATATGTACAAATCATGAAAGCCGTGAGAACCAACCCTGTAGAGAGCATCAAGACGGAGTAAAGAGATTCTTATAATCTTGCCATAATTTTGAAAACAAATAATCACAAGAAGAAGTATGAAGAGCTATTTCAGATTCCTTTCGCGCAACAAGCTGTATGCAGCGGTAAACGTTGTAGGACTGAGCATCTCACTTGCCTTCGTCATCATCATTGGACTCTACGCCCAGATGGAGTTCGGGCGCGACAAGTGGCACCAAAATGCCAACCGAATCTATAGTGTCTGTACGGCGGACAGCAGTGAAGTTGATGAGGCATCACATTGGAACATGCAACAATTACTGCGCAGCCATTTCCCGGAGATCGAGAACACTTGCGCAGTATTAAATTGTGATGTAGAACTGACACTGAACAACCAAGAGAAAAAATCTGCACAACTGATGGCAGCTGACTCCACGTTTTTTCAATTCTTCGACTTCCCCCTATCATTAGGAAATCGACACCAAGCACTCAAAAAATCAAATGCTATCATCCTCAGTGAGGAAACGGCCCGCCTGCTCTTCGGATCAAGCGACCCAATGGGAAAGAATGTGACACTGAACGACTCACTTTCATTCGAGGTAACAGGTGTGATGCCACAACTGAACCATACCTATATGAAAACATTTGATATCCTTGTGAGTACCGACATGGTCGATGTGTTGACAGATAATGGCGGACATTTCAAGGATCCAACGATGAATACTGGCTATGGTCAGTGCCGCGTCTATCTAATGGCACGCGACGGTTGTAACCTGCTACAGAAAGAGAATGCCATCAACGATTACCTCTCTAAGCATGTCTGGCTGTTCAAGAAGGACTCACCATTTCCTTGCCATCTGGAACTGCATCCACTTGCAGACATGTATTTCTTGAAACGAGCCGATACGAATGGTACGAGTCAGGGCGACCACAAGCTATCGTGGCTACTCACAGTAGCAGGTCTGGTCATCCTGCTCTTTGCTGTGATGAACTACATCAACTTAACAATGGCCCAAAGCATATTCCGAATGCGCGAAATGGCCATGCGTCGATTGTTAGGTTCACAGAGAAGTAACGTGATGGTGCGACTTATTGGTGAGAGTGTACTGCTCTGCCTGCTGTCGCTCATAATAGCTATTGTTCTGGTATTTGCAGCCGAGCCCTACGTCAACGAACTGGTAAACAATCATGGCAATTCAAGTTCTTTCTTTGAATACTCTGGCAGCGATATCAGCATCATACAGACTGCCGACTTGCTTCGTCCACAGGTGTTTTCTATTATCTTAGTATTCACTCTGTTACTGGGCATTGCTGCTGGCGTTACTCCCGCCATTGCCATCTCGTCGGCCCACCCGATTGAAATAGTGCATGGCGCATTCCGTCGCCGTTCAAAGATGTACTTCTCAAAGCTGTTTATCGTTGTACAACATGTCTGCACCATCGTAGTTCTTGGTATTGCACTTACCATGTGGCTTCAAATACGCCATCTCGTCAATGCACCGCTTGGTTTCAACATGGAGCGGCTGCTCATCGTACGTGCTCCAAATATGGGCATGACCAATAAACTCGGTCTGCTATACAATGAAGTACAAAAGATGGTATGTGTGGAAGCAGCAACCATTGGCTTGGGAAGCCCTTTCACTGGTGGAAGTAACTCTACAAATACTATTGGTGAGAAGGTGGTATCGTTTCAGACATTCTGGAACAGCCCTGGTTGGTTGAAGATACTCAACATTCCCATACTTACTGACTATGGTACTAGCGGTAAATACGGTGAGCGTAACTTTATCACCCGCAAGTGTTTGGAGGCTGAAGATCTGCCCAGTAATGCCCGCAGCATATTTCTCAATGGTAAGCAACTGCAAATCGACGGTATCATCAACGAGTTTTGTTTGGGCGACATACTCAGCGAAAAGGGTAACAATATTGTTGTTACGGAGGCACCATTGGAATATGGCATTGAGATACTGGTTAAGTATCGTGGCAGTAAAAAAGATGCCATATCACAAATACGGAAAAGCTATGAGCACATCTTCAACATGCCGATGGAAGCCGACTGCTGTCAGGGCGGCGACGACACACTGCATTATATATACATTGGCGAGATTCGCATCATGCGTTTGCTAACTGTATTCGCCGTAGTAGCATTAATTGTCTCTTTGCTTGGACTGCTCGCCATGTCAACCTACTATATACAACAGCGACGCAAGGAGGTAGCCGTTCGCAAGGTATTCGGTTCCACTAACAACGAGGTACTTGTCCAACTGCTTCGTCAGTTCGGCATTGAGATTGCTATCGCTTTTATCTTGGCTGTACCTATTATATATTATATAGGTAACCATTGGCTGTCGCAGTACGCTTATCGCATCACGCTCAGTCCCTGGATATTCGTTGCTGCCGGGTTTACCTGCTTCATCATTTCCATGCTCACCGTCATCATCCAGTGCTGGCGCGCTGCCTCAGAGAATCCGATTAACAATATCAAGACGGAATAAATGTCAAAGAATCATACATCAGACCGTCTAATTTTTAGACAAGATATATCCGCCGGGGCCAAAAACCTTGGCGGATTCGCATTCATATTATACTTTTGTAGTGAAAAATAAAAGTAAGAATGAAAAGTAACCCTAAAGGACAAGGTACCTTTATCAAGGTCATCTCACTAGCTATCGGACTGACCGTCGGCCTGGTGCTGATCGCCAAGGTGCAACTGGAGCGTAACTACGACCGTTGCATCGTGGATAAGAAACATGTATATGCCGTTGGGGAGTCGTTTACCAAAGAAGGTGCCGACCCTGCCGAACATGAGAATTCGCCTGGAGGAGCTATTCCCGCCTTGTGCCGCTATATCCCGGAAATCGAGGTGGGCACGCGCTACACCTATCAGTTTTCTAAAGAGAAGATGACGCTGGAAGATGGCAGTCGCTATCCTTTTGAAAATGCACTCTTTGCCGACTCCTGCTTCTTCGATATCTACGGCACACGAATAGTGCAGGGAGATGTGAAGAAGATTCTCAGTACGGCAGGACAATGTCTTATCAGCAGACGGCTGAGCGAGAAGATCGGCAGCGATGTGGTGGGCAAGACCTTCACGTTCATGGCTGCACCTGGCAAGCCGATGACCATCGGCGGTGTGTTTGAGACATTTGATGAGAACAGCAGTCTGAGTCTGGTCGACATCGTGATGTCGCTGCCTTCCATCGGTATCTACTCCTACGATGGCACAAGCAACCTGATGGGTAACGACCGCTACCGTTCGTTTGTCCGACTGCGTGCAGATACCGACATGAAGAAGGTGGAGCAGGAAATGGACAAGATGCTGAAAGAGCAGATACCCTGGGAGGAGGTAAAGGCTGCTGGCATTGAGGACTTCCGCTTCACGTTCCACCCGACGAGCGAGAGCCGTATGAAGAACACGAAGGTCAAGACTACCTGCACCATCCTTGCCATCGTAGCCTTCGTGATGCTCTTTACGGCCGTCATGAACTATATCCTCGTGGTCATCAGCACTCTGGCAGGCAGGGCCCGTCTGGTAGCCATCCGCAAGGTGTTAGGTGCCCCGCGACACAGTTTCTTCCTTACCACACTCAAGGAGGCTGCCATACACCTGATCTTGGCATTGCTCCTGATGATGGTTCTGCTATGGGCAGGACAAGACTGGATACGCGAATTGATGGGAGCCAGCATCAGCACGCTATTCTCACAGCAGACCTTCTGGGTGCTTGCCGTGATCTGTCTCCTTGTACTGATCTGCTGCGGTCTGCTGCCAGGCTATATCTATTCGCGCATTCCGATGGTCTATGCCTACCGGTTGTTCAACGAGAACAAGCGCATTTGGAAACTTTCTCTGCTGGCTTTCCAGTTTGTGCTGAGTACGATGCTCTTGTGCATCCTCACCACGATATACAGTCAATACGACTATATGCTGAACAAAGACTTAGGTTACGACTACAAGGATGTAGCCTATATCAAGATTGCCAACCCTTCGGATTCCACCTTTACCTTGGCACGTGAGATTGAGAAACTGCCTTGCGTAAAGAGCACAGCCACCGCCTACTCTCTGTTCCTTTCTAAACAGAGTGGCAATAATGTGATGTTGCCGGGCGATCCGAAACAACTGTTCAACTACGCCTGTCTGTATTGGGCAGAAGCCAATATCATAGAGACCATGGGACTGAAGATCATAAAAGGTAAGCATCCCACGCAACCAAACAGCCCGGGATGGAAAGCGGAGGCGATCATCGACGAAGCATTTGCCAAACAGATGAAAATACATGCGGGCTGGGATAACGCAATCGGACAGACCATGCTGAGTACGGAATTTGGAGATCAAGTACCGCTCAAGGTCGTTGCTATAGTAAAGAATTTCCAGTTAGGCACATTAACCGATATGGATGAACGGCCCACCATGATGATCAACGGAAATATCTATGCCAACTATATCCTGATCAAACTGAATGCGCTGACATCAGAAAACATGCAGGAGGTGCAGCGGATATGTGACCAGTTATACCCGGATGCGGAGTTATCCGTGAAGTCTTATGCTGCAGAGCTTACCGACTATTACCATGACACCCTGCACACCCGCGACCTGATCATGATCGGGTGTATCGCCTCACTGCTCATCACACTCATCGGCTTGATAGGCTATGTGCGTGACGAGGTGCAACGCCGCTCACGCGAACTGGCCATCCGCAAGGTGATGGGAGCTAACGTGAGTGAACTGCAGAACCTGTTCTTGCGAAGTATCGCCTTTATCGCCCTGCCGGCTATTGCTGCTGGCGTAGCCTTGGGCTATTATCTCAGCACACTGCTGATGGAGCAATTCCCAGACAAGGTGCCATTCGCATGGTATGTCTTCGTGATCGACGCATTGCTCGTCTTGATCATCATTGCCACCGTGGTGTTTGCTCAGACTCATAAGGTGGCTACCAGCAATCCCGTGAATTATCTAAAAACAGAATAACATTAAAATATTAAGCATATGATTAAGTTAGAAAAAATCCAGAAGGTGTTCCGCACGGAGGAGGTGGAGACCGTAGCATTGGGCGGTGTATCGCTCGAAGTAAAGAAAGGTGAGTTCGTGGCCATCATGGGTCCTTCGGGCTGTGGCAAGTCCACCTTATTAAATATATTAGGCTTGCTCGACAACCCTACCAGTGGTAAGTATTGGCTCGACGGACAAGAGGTGGGCTCACTGAAAGAGAGTCAGCGTACGGCTGTCCGCAAGGGTCAGATCGGTTTTGTATTCCAGAGTTTTAACCTGATTGACGAACTCAATGTAGAAGAGAATGTAGAATTGCCACTCACCTATCTCGGCGTGCCTAAGAAAGAACGTAAGAAACGCGTGGAAGAGGTACTGCGCCGCATGGCTATCTCGCATCGCGCCCATCACTTCCCACAACAGTTATCTGGTGGACAGCAGCAGCGTGTGGCCATCGCTCGTGCTGTCGTGATGAATCCCAAACTGATCCTCGCCGACGAGCCGACAGGTAATCTTGACTCAAAGAACGGTCTGGAGGTGATGCAACTGCTTACCCAACTGAATCAGGAAGGTACTACCGTGGTGATGGTAACCCACTCTGAGCGTGATGCCGGTTATGCACAGAGAATCATCAACCTCTTCGACGGACAGGTAGTTCCCGAAGTGAAGTTGTAAGATTGTCATCAGTCAGTATCATCACCGACAGTGACCAGATGTATTACACGGAATAGTTTTAATCATTAGAAATCCATTGCGCCATAGTAGCGCAATACAGTCTCTATCATTGGCACTGGAGTGCGCTAGTATGGCGCACTCCAGTGCCAATACTATTTATCCTTATAAAGACCCTACGTCACATAAAACGAAAAAGACAGCTACTTGATCAGTAACTGTCTTTTCGTCAGAAGGAACCCCACCCCTGACCCTCATTGGCTTTTTCTCTCCGCTTCGCTATGAGTGACGTTGGTTCCCCGTAGGCGCCTACCCGTAGCCTTTCCGTAAGGGAGAGAGATGCACAGAGATATAATTAGCCCGAATGGCGATACAGCTTAGGCGGGGGTGTTAACCCCCGTGAAGGGAGCCCCACCCCAACCCTCCCCGATAGGGAGGGAGATGCGCAGGGTTATAATCAGCCCGTGAGGGCGACACAGAATAGGCGGGGGTGTCAACCCCCGTGAGGGCATGTAAGTCCCCGAGCGAAACAACAAACCTGTCACCCCTCTGGGGTTTCCCTATTCTACCGAATATAACGGGGGCTCACGCCCCCCGCCTATACTGTGACATCCCTACGGGATTGGCCATGAGAAATGATGCTTGCGTACGGGATCATTTTCTGCTTTTAACTTACAGAATGTACAGATATAAGATTAGCCCGAAGGGCGATACAGCTTAGGCGGGGGTGTTAACCCCCGTAGTGAAAAGTGGAGATTTTTTAATTAGCCCCGAAGGGGCGACACAACATAGTCGGGGCAGGTAAGTTCCCGAGCGATACAACAAACCTGTCACCCCTCTGGGGTTTCCCTATTCTACCGAATATAACGGGGGCTCTCGCCCCCGCCTAAACTGTGACATCCCTACGGGATTAGCCATGCGGAATGATGCTTGCGTACGGGATCATTTTCTGCTTTTAACTTACGAATGTACAGATATAAGATTAGCCCGAAGGGCGATACAGCTTAGGCGGGGGTGTTAACCCCCGTAGTGAAGAGTGGAGATTTTTAATTAGCCCCTAAGGGGCGACACAACATAGTCGGGGCACGTAAGTCCCCGAGCGAAACAATTAACCTGTCACCCCTCTGGGGTTTCCCTATTCTTCCGAATATAACGGGGGCTCACGCCCCCGCCTATACTGTGACATCCCTACGGGATTGGCCATGCGGAATGATGCTTCATGATGACACCTCTTCTGTCTTCCAAAGAGTCCATCGCCCTAAGCTCAGAACACTACGTCACATAAAACGAAAAAGACAGCTACTTATTCAGTAACTGTCTTTTTCGTCAGTCGGGATGAGGCGACATTTGGCTCAGAACACTACGTGCCATAAAAAAGGAACTCAGTATCTTACTGAATTCCTTTTCTTCAGTCGGGATGAGGCGACTCGAACGCCCGACCCCTACGTCCCGAACGTAGTGCGCTACCAACTGCGCTACATCCCGATATTAAATCAGCAATTATGGTGCAAACCGAGAGCAGAAAGCTCGCTTTTTGCCGAGGTGCTGCCCATAATCGCACCTGATTTGTAAAATCAGGTGCAAAGGTAATGCTAATTTGACACAATACCAAATTAAACACGAACTTTTTTAAATATCGTGAAATAAAAAACCTCTCCCTAAGCAAAAGGGAGAGGTTTTATGAATAATCACTTAAGTGCTAAATGATTGATTATTTCCACTTTGCACCCGTTGCCCAACGCTGGTCACCAATCTTCTTGGTATAGATCGGGTGAGCCATTACACGCGGGGTGAGGTCGTAATAGAATCCATCCACATTATGACGGTGCATGTCGGCATGACCATTTGGCTGCAGTGGAGCAGGATCCTTGAAGAGTTCCTCCGGAGTGAGCTGATAGCCCACTGCGTCATCCTCATTACCATTACGGTTGTCACCGAACTTAATCTGTGTCTCGCCATAACCACCGACATTCAGAGCACCCTTCTGGTAACCGGCACCTGAAGAAGTATGGCTGAACGGATAGTTAGTGAACAGTCCATCGTTCAATGTTGTAGAAGGATCGGTAGAAGCCTTATAGTTACCCCATGCAGGAACTGTTGTAGCATAGTTGTCTGCAAAGTCGTAAGTAAGATCCTTTGTATCAATACGCATACCACGCATATAGAGGTTACGGTTATCGCTGGCATCCTTACGAACCATTACGAAGAGGTTCTTCTTAACGGTCACCTTACTTCCTGCCGGAATATAACGGGTCTCGAGCAACAAACCGTGACCGCTTTGAGTGCTTCGCGGACTGAGGTTTACAAATGTATTATTCTCGATATCGATATTCCACTTGGTACCTGCAGGCCATGCCAAGTTACCATTCTCAGATACGAAGGCATGCTTTGGAACATCGATGAATGAGTTGTTCTTGATCTCCAACCACTGGAAGAAGTTAGAATCCTTACGGTTACCAGGACCGGCAAACCAAGAATATCCACGACCATTCGCATCGTATGGACCACAATCTGTGAAGACACAACCGTCAACAACCATGTGCTCAATGAGCTGACGGTTCGGGCCCTGGAAGCGGATAAATCCACGGGTAAGACCACTGAACTGGCAATTGGTGATAGAGAGCTCAGAAAGTGAGAATGACAGACCCTGAGAGTTCATGTTGATGAAGTAGTTCGCACTGATGTTGCGCTTAGAGTCACCACCTGTTCCATTCTTGTCCAAATAGTTATAGTACTTATGAGGATGGAAGTTGATCTCATTGAATCTGATTGGCTGGATAGCTAATGATACACCGTTCTCAGCACCGCTTGCCGCATTACGACAGAGCATGATGGTGACGTTATTGGTAGAATATCCATCAGAATCAGAAGTACCTACACCGAGCAATACGGTAGCACGTCCCTTGCCAGCTGCAAGATCAGCAGGATCAGTCTCCAGGGTGAATCCCTTGGTCATATTGAAGCTAGATGTGAGATAGTAGGTCTTTCCACCTTCCAGATAATAAACCTGTCCCTCAGCGATCGTATTGTCCTTCATGTAATTGATGAAGACGGTATCAATACGGGTCGCTTTACCCAGCAGATCTTTGGCATTGTAAACCGTATTAGACAGAATGGTGTCGTTTGGATCTGGAGCAAACTCAATCTTGATTGGGTCAGCCTTATCACCCTGCATACGTACCATGGTACTGTTGAACTGGCTGTCGTAATAACGAGGCACCTTACTGTTAGAACCATTAACAATATAAGCAGCATTAGACTCCAGTCCGTCGAAATCCACATATCCGTTCGCCAAATCTGTAGCAGTGAGATTATATGTAACAGATGGCAGATCAGGGTTATCAGAAGATGGGTTAATCACGATTCTGTCGAATACCCAATGCTTACCATCACTGCTAATTGTCAGACTGTCAGAAGCCTCGAGGAAGTCGGGGAAGGAACCTTCAACGGTGGTATTGAAGCGTACACGCATAGATGATTTGGTTACATTCTCCACCCAGAAGATGGCAGGAATGTCGTAACGCATACCGGTGTTCAGAGAACCTGTCCACAAAGCTCCTCTATCATCATCACGCGACATATCACTCTGGTGACCTAAGTCATCTGAACCGTCGGCAGCCTCGCTGAGCCATCCAGACCATTTAGAGTTATAGGCTTCTCCCTTGGGAGAGATTGCCTGGATACAATAGAGGTAACCGGTAGAGTAAGCCAAGTCCTCGTGGAGGAAACTCAGCTGTGGGTTATCCGGAGTAATGGTAAGGATAGTGTCAAGCACCTCATCCTTATTCCAGCGACCACCCTGCACCTTTCCTTTCAGGTGATAGGCCACGGCTCCGTCAACACCATACCAGTTAAGCCAAATATCATTCACGTGCGTACTTCCACTATAGGGGAATTCACTTGCAATGCCACAACCATATTGATCCTGACTGTTTCCTGTGTTCTGAGTCACACGGAACTGTGGCATGAACAGACGGTCACTTTGATGATCGTAATTGTCTGCATCTATCTTGTCGTCCTTACAACTGGTAGTAACAAAAGCCGTAAATACCAGCAGCAGGAGGAAATAAAAACTAAAATTCTTCATTGTTTGTCTTTATTTTAGAATTAGTAGCCATAATAATTCTTATAGGCTCCGTTACTTCGTGTAACAGCATCCTGAGGTATTGGCAGGATATAGCGTACAGGAGGCAACGAGCTGAAATCCATTCCAGCATGCAACTCAGGCATCGTAGCCGGTATCTTGTTTCCTTCAATATCAATATAGAGATAGCCTCTCAGAGAGCAACGAACCTCCGGACGGGCACCAGCGTCGTTCTGCCAACTGAACCATGCTCCCTGTTTCCAAGCATCAGCACCAGTAGTAGAAGGCATGTACTTACCGTTCAAACCGAAGTTCTCCCAGAGGTTGTCAATAACAAGTGTATCAGACTCATACTTGAAGAACTGCAGTACTTGGAGCGACTTGTTAGGATAGCTGCCATCGCCCGGGTTATCCACAATCTTATAGAAGAAGTCTGTTGGATAAGAATCGAACTTGTCATCGATGTCATAGGTATAGTCATCAGTTGCCTTTCCGTAGTAGGTCCAGAAAGTCTTGAAGACCACCTCGGCATAGCGGTTCCAGCGTACCAGATCCTTCCAACGAAGACCTTCTCCGGCAAACTCCCACGCGCGTTCATTATATATTAATTCGAAGAAAGCATCCTTTGTAGCGGCTGCATCTACGTATGCATCTACCAAAGCACCCTTGTTAGCAGCACCGCGGAAAGCACGCTCGCGTACCTGCTTCAACGCATTCTTAGCAGCACTGGTAGGACCGTTGAGCTCGTTCTCTGCCTCAGCAAACATCAAGAGCACGTCTGCATAGCGGATATACGGGAAATTGATACCTGTGTTGTAAGAACTGGTGATACCCTGACGATGGTTCTCATCCCAGAACTTTGACCACTTATTACAGAAGTTGTTGTAACCGGTCTGCACAGAAGGTGTTCCATAACCGTCATAACTCCAGTAACCAATAGCATTGCGACGTACATCCTGCGGATCATAGGTGAAGCGGAAGAATGCATTTAGGCGCACATTACCACCAGATATTCCCCAATAGTTAGGAGCCTCAGTACCACCTGCAGCAATCTCACCACCAGAAGGACCGTGCACATATCCGATACGACCATTGACATTCAGTGTAAATGGAATCTCGAAAATAGGATCATCACTGTTGTTTACCTTGTAGTTACACTCGTCAATAAATACATCATACCAGTCTTTTGTCAAAGCGTGTGTACCAGCCTTCATGACAGAATCACAATATGCACGTGCAACTTGATAATACTGCTGGTAGTCGCTTGCACGACTCATAGTTCCTACACTGCTGGGATTACCTGTATCCGGATGCAATGAATAACCACCACGGAAGAGTGACATACGTGCGATAAGTGCCCAAGCAAACTCCTTTGTACAACGCTCGACGCCCTCGGTAATCTCATTTGACATCTTCATCGTAGGAGCGGTGTTACGAAGATCATCGATAATAGTAGTAAGGATAGTCTCACGATCAACGACAGGCATAACTAAAGACTCGGCATCGTAAGAACGGGTCAAAGAGAAAGGTACATCACCAAAGAGCGTAGTCAGGTCGAGATAACACATGGCGCGCATACATTTTGCCTCGCCGATCATCTGCTGAAGATCCTCATTACCATACAAACTGCTCTGCTCTGCAGCATTGATAAAGTTATTGGCTCTCTCTATGGTAGTGTACATCTGGTTCCACATAGATATCAATCCACTAGCATCAGCCTCAGCGTCGAACAGCTTGTACTCATTGTGAGAAGCAGACTGTGACTCAGCTGTACTGGTGGTAAACTCCACATCACTGTTCAGGTTGTAGGTTGTCAGGAAAGCATTGCCGTAAGTAGCGTCGCTTGCAAGTGCCTGATAAACACCATTCAACAAAGAATTGGCTTCTTCAGTATTGCTGAACACATAGTCATCGTTCACGCTGGATGGAGAATCCACTTCCAGGAAGTCATTGCATGAAGTCAGACCAAGAAAGATAAGTCCTGCAACGATTAAATATATTTTCTTCATTGTATTGCTATTTTAGAATGACAAGTTAATACCTAACAGATATGCACGGCTACGAGGATAACGGTTATAGTCAACACTTGGTGTCAGACCACTCTGGATGTCAACCTCGGGGTCGTATCCGCTATAACTGGTAAGACAGAAGAGGTTAGATCCCGTGAAGTAGATACGCAGGCGCTCTACGCCCCATTTCTTAGTAAGGTTCTTAGGCAGTGTATATCCCACGGTGATATTCTGCAGACGCAGGAATGAACCATCCTCTACAAAATAAGAGGTAGTATAGTCGGAAGATACTCTCATCGGGTTCCAAAGAGTCTTGTTTGCATTGACACGCTCATACTCGTTCAGATAGTCATACTTCTGACTGTTGTTAACCAACTGCTCACTCATCCAGTAAAGTGACTGTGATCCATCGGCATTGGTATTATAGATATCTCCGTAGTAAACCCAACGATGATCATAATCGAAGTCAGCCAATACATTGAGCGGACTTGTTGTTGAGTTGCCGTTAGAAGAAGACAGACGATACTTCGTAGCATTGAGAACGTCGAAATTCAGGAAGTAAACGAAGTTAGCATTGAAGTCGAAGTTCTTCCAAGATCCGCTGAATCCGAAACCACCTTGCAAACGTGGGTTGGTATTACCGATAACAGTACGGTCGTATTCATCGATCTGTCCGTCGGGTGTACCGTTAGGACCACTAATATCCTTAAACTTAGGATCGCCTGGGAATACATTATTCAAAGCAGTGTCAGTGTTCTTGGCATAAAGACCATTGACAACACCCTCTTTCAGACGATAAGTAAATCCGTCACGCTCGAAATCATCGAAGGTATAGATGCCATCATACACGAAACCGTAGATCAAACCAATCTCCTCTCCTACACGAAGGCAGAAGTCATCATACTGTGGGTTCCATCCACTACGCGCGTTCTTACTGTTACTCCAGATTACTGTGTCCTCACTGTTCAACTTATCCACTCTGGTCTTGTTGAAACCTAATGTAGCGTTCACGCTCAGGTCAAAGTCTTTCTTCTGGAACAACTGATAGTTGAGTGTCAACTCAATACCCTTGTTGGTTACCTGACCCACATTCTGAACCTGCTGGCTATAACCAGAGGTTGTTGGGATAAGACTGGTGTAAAGCATATCGCGAGTCGTATTCCAATAGAACTCAGGAGTAATCGTCAAGCGATTCTTCAGCATCGTGATATCGAAGGCAAGGTTACGGTTAACGGTGGTCTCCCACTTGATCTTCTCATTGGGGAATGTCTTATCAGCAGCATAGTAGCTCTCACCGTTCTCTGTCAGATTGCTCTCTCCCCAGCTTGGACCACCGGTAGAGTTGATCGCATACTGATAGCGCCAGCGGTCATCACCGATATCGTTGTTACCTGCAAGACCGTAGGCAGCACGAATCTTGAAGGTGTTGAAGAGAGACTTGTTCCACCATGACTCCTCAGAGAGTACCCATGCACCAGAGATTGATGGGAAGTAACCCCACTGATGTCCGGGAGCGAACTTTGTACTACCATCAGCACGCATCGTCACAGAGAGCAGATAGATGTGTTTGTAGTTATAGTTAGCCTGACCAAAGAAAGAAAGCATGCGGTCGGGTGTTGTTACAGTAGAAGATGCATAGAAGGCAGAACCAAGACCTAAATTATCGAATGCCTTCTCCGGAGTAATGAACTGCGGGAAGTAGCGAGATCTCTGGACATTGGTACGTCTCTGGTCATCAATCATCTCATGACCGAGCAATACAGAGAAATTATGGTCGTTCTTTACACTGAAAGTATAGTTCAATGTATTGGTCCATGTATACTTGTTTCTCTTCACATCCGTGATATAAGCCAAAGGCATATCCTCATTATTGTGAGCTGTATCTGTCAGGTAGCCATAGAAACGATTTGTATCAGAGAAGCCCCAGAACTGAGCGAGGTCTGTCTTGAAGATCAGTCCATCAATGATCTCCCACTGCAGAGATGCTTGGTTGGTGAAGCTGTAAGAATGCTTCTTCTGCCAGTTTTGATCGATATCATCCTTAGGACTTGCCAACTGCCAATAACGCTCCTGGTTATAGATGAGGGCTTCCTCACGGCTGTGAGTAAACTCACGGTAACCATTGGTTGGACGATAACGAAGAACGCCCACCAGACCACCTGTACCGATACCGTCTGCACCAGAACCCATGTCACGACGATAAGTCAGACGAGGATTGAATGTGAGGCGAACTCTCGGAGACAGCTGTACGTAGATCTTCGTATTCAGGTTCGTACGGCGTACGCCAGAACCCTCGATAATACCTTTCTCATCATGGTGTGTGAGAGAAGTGGCGAAACGCAGTTTATCACTACCACCGTTGATGGTGGCATTGTACATCTGTGTGATAGGAGTACCACCCATCAACTCATCCTGCCAGTCGTGTGTAACAGCGTTCTTATAGATATCCATATCGGCAGGGTTACCGAAGTTGGTACGGAAAGCATAGGTGTTTGACTTATTGTTGTAAGCCCAGTCACGCTGATATCTTACAAACTCATAAGAGTCTAACATCTCTTGCTTTCCAGCCAGCTTACGAGCCTGTGCATAAGCATTGAACTCTACCTTTACCTTTTCCGCCTGGGCACTCTTTGTTGTTACGACAACAACACCGTTACCACCACGGGCACCATAGATAGCAGTCAGAGAAGCATCCTTCAGAATATCGATTGACTGGATATCCGTAGGAGGAATGTCGTTGATGTTGTCTTGCTGGAAACCATCCACGATATACAGCGGCTGGTTGTTCTGACCCAGGGCGGCTCCTCCACGAATCTTAATGTAGATGTCGGCACCAGGAGCACCATCGACCGTACTTACCTGTACACCAGCAATCTTTCCCTGAAGAGCCTCACCGGCAGATGCTACAGGGATAGCGGCCAACTTCGCACCACTGATAGATCCTACCGAACCGGTAAGGTCCTTACGTGCCTTGCTGGTATAACCAACAACGACAACCTCTTCCAGGGCACTGTTATCTTCCTGAAGGACAACTTTCATGTTCTCGCTTGCAGGCAGATCCTGTGTAACCATTCCAATGAAGGAAATGATAACATTCTTGGATTTTTGAAGCTTCAGCGTAAAGTTACCGTCAATATCTGTTACCGTCGCATTCTGGGGGTTCCCCTTCTCAACAACAGTAGCACCAATGACTGACTCATTGCTGGCATCCAAGACTTGTCCCTTTGCGATAGTCTGCGCCGATACCAATGAAGGCATAACAGCAAACACGGCGAAGAGACAGAATTTGCACAATAATCTCATTGCGTCATTCATACCTTGTTACTTGTTTTGATTAATAATTATTTGTAGATTGATTAAAAGTTCAGCTAAACGATCTCTCCGAAGTCTTCTGTGAAGAATTGATTAGTAGATGTTTTTTTGCTATACGTCTGCAAAGGTACAAAATAATTTTTTATTACTTTTATTTTTGATAGAATATTTTAAACATAGTGTCGTTTTCCGGTTGTTAAACTATCAAATTAATCTAATAAAGGACTAATTAGAAGAAATTTTTACTAATATACTACATAATGCTTTAACTTTGATAACGACTCTTCAGGGAACAATCCGGTAGTTGACAGTTGTCGCAGATTACTGAGAGGTCCGTGCAGACGACGGTATTCCACAATGGCCTTTGCCTGATAGAATCCGATATAAGGATGTTTGCGCAACTGCTCTAAAGACATGGTGTTCACATTGATCTTCCTTAACGTTGTCTGTGCGACTTTGAAGTAAGGGATTGATTCCTCGGGAAAACCTTTAATCTCTAACAGTTGGGAAACATCATAATAGCCTCCTAACCGTTCTCCGTATCTGATAACGGCTCGTGCATAATACGATCCGATACCTGGCACCTGTTTTAAGTTACTGGTATCTGTCTCATTCAGCATAACGTATTCACCCATAGAAATCTTTCTTGGATAGGAAAGGGTATCACGTTTTATATCTTCCGATGAAACCGAGGTTTTTTGTTCATAATAAGCGGCTGCAGGCAGGTAGTCAGAAGAGATCCTGATATAGGGTTCCAACGATTTGTATTGCTTGAGTGTAAGTCCGTAGAGTCGGGCGAAGTCGGTTGGTTTACGATAGATACCGCCATGGGCCCTGTATTTATAGATATTACGTATTTGCCACGGTTGTAATCCCAATCGCAAGAACTGTGTACTGTCGGCTGTATTCGGATCGAAGGGGAAGCGCTCTGCCTTTGTCTCAGGCACGGCATAATACGGTTGTTGTCGTCTCTTGTAAGGACGATTGGGATAGCGTCTGTCATACGACTGATGATAGACGGAATCCGCAGAATACACCTCATTTTCGTCCATTTCATCGGAACCTAAAAAGTAAACGAGCGACATAAAGAAGGCTGCAACGCCTAACAAAACCAACAGCACATGGCGGTCGGATTTCTGGAAATAAAAAAACTCTTTCATATTCATAGTACTATTGTTTAGTTTAGAGCTTAGAGTTTAGAGATGGATAGAGGCGGTCATATAAGACCAAGCTGATGGAGGAAGATCATCAGGATGCCTATAGGACAGACATATCTGGCAGCAGGTACGAACAACGGATAGAAACCGTTTTGATACGTACCCCAGTTGGTCATCTGGTCGTGTACCTGCTGACGGGGCATCACCCACCCCACATAGATGCAGGTAAGCATGCCGCCCATCGTCAACAATATATTGGCTGATAAGAAATCAAAGAAATCGAACAGGCTCTTCCCGATGATCTGCAGGGAAGGGACGGCTCCTAACGACAAAGAACACAGGGTGCCTGTGATGATAGCGAGGATGGTAACGATCCACGCCGCCTTCTTTCGCTCGATATGAAACTCCTCTGCCACAAAGGCCGTGGGGGTCTCGTGCATAGAGATGACCGAGGTGAGTGCTGCCAAGGACAGCAACAGGAAGAAGAGGATACTCACCACATACCCTACCGCCGGCACTGCGGAGAAGGCTTGTTCAAACACATTCGGCAAGGTGATGAAGATAAGCGAAGGTCCCGCATCCGGTGAAACGCCCACCGAGAAGGCTGCCGGGAAGATCACCAGTCCACTGAGGATGGCCACAAGAGTATCTATTGCCGCCACCTGAAAGGCCGACTTGGTCAGATTAACATCATTGCCGAAATATGAGGCATAGGTACACAAGGCAGCCATACCGGTACTCAGCGTGAAGAATGTCTGTCCTAACGCATCGAAGAACGTCTTACCGGTAACCTCAGAGAAATCAGGTTTTAAGAGAAACTCCACACCCTTCATCGCGTTGGGAAGAGAAAGAGAACATACCACGAGGACAAGCAGCAAGAGGAAAAGGATGGGCATCAGTATCCTGGAAGCCCGCTCAATACCTTTTTGTACACCCTTGTTGATCACCAAGTGTGTAAGGAGCATAAACAAAGCCATCCACAAGACCGGGCGGTAAGGATGTGAGGAGAACTCAGAGAAATACTGTTGGAAGTACGCCGTGTCGCCATGCATACGACCGATAATAGCGGCATATACATACTGCATGGTCCATCCGGCTACTACACAGTAGAATCCCATGATGATAAATCCTGTGAGCACCCCCATATAACCAACCAGTCGCCAAGGTCCTTTGCCATAGGCTCGGGTAGCATTGGCTTTCGCATTTCTTCCAATAATCAACTCACAGAGCATGGCCGGTATCCCCAGCAAGAGGATACATACCAAATAGATAAGGATAAATGCCGCACCACCATTCTGTCCCGTCTCGTAAGGGAAACGCCAAATATTTCCCAGACCGACAGCAGAACCGGCAGTAGCAAGGACTATTCCTATCTTAGATATAAAACGACCACGTGACTTCTCCATGTTATATCACTCCGAACTGATGCAGGAAAATAATAAATATCAATACTGGACAGACAAAGCGCACCATAAAGGTAAACACATGCAGATGGGGTGCCTTGATCGTTCCCCAGTTGCTCATCTCGTCGCTTATAATCTTATGATCCACATACCATCCGATAAACAGACAGGTGAAGAAGGCACCTATCGGCAGACAACAGTTGGCGGTGAACCAATCGAAGAAATCAAAGAGGTTCATGCCAAAGAGTGTGAGCCAGTTGCGCTCACCCATCGACAAAGAACAGAGAGCTCCAAGTATAATACCATAGCAAGATACTATACGTGCGGCGTTTTTTCTATGAATATGCAGCTCCTCTCTTAAGAAAGAGGTGGACACCTCATGAATAGAGATGAACGAAGTGAGAGCGGCAATAGTCAGCAAGAGGTAGAAAGAGAATGACACAATGTATTCGATTACCGGCACACTGCCAAAGGCTTGCTCAAAGACATTGGGCAAGGTGATGAAGATCAGTGACGGACCACTATCCGGTTGTATCCCTACGGAGAGGGCGGCAGGGAAGATCACCAGTCCACTGAGGATAGCCACCAGCGTGTCAAGTCCAGCTATCTGCAGGGCAGAGGTGGTCAGTCGGGTATCTTTCGAAAAATAACTGGCATAGGTACAAAGACATCCCATGGCAATACTCAGTGAGAAGAAAGCCTGTCCGAGTGCCTCAAGGAAAGTCTTGCCAGTGACTTTTGAGAAGTCGGGCTTAAACAAGAACTCTACACCCTTCCAGGCATTGGGGAGCATCAACGAACTGCACATCAATACGATCAGCAAGATAAATAGCAACGGCATCATGATCTTTGAAGCCTTCTCGATACCCTCTTCCACGCCACGAACGATGATCAGATGGGCCATGCCCATCAAAGCAGCCAACCACAGGATCGGTTCGATGGGATGGGAGATAAACGACTGGAACTGATCCTTGAAGACCTCGGGAGTTCCGTGTATGTGTCCGGTCAATGACGAAAAGACATACTGCAGGGTCCATCCACTCACCACACCATAATAGCCGAGGATCAGCGCACTTGTCAACACCCCGAGATATCCGATCCATTTCCAGGGTTTGCCTTTTGCCAATATCGTATATGCCCGTGCGGTGTTAGCATGTGCATGACGGCCGATGATCATCTCACAGAGCATCACGGATAATCCCAGCAGCAACACACATAATATATAAATAAGGATAAAGGCTGCGCCACCATTCTGTCCGGTCACGAAGGGGAAACGCCACACATTTCCTAAGCCCACCGCCCCACCGGCAGTAGCCAGGATCACGCCAATCTTTGTACCAAATAATCCTCTGTCAGACTTCTCCATAACCTATTCGTCAACCTGGAAAATAGTGAAATAATTATACAACAATACAGATACAGACAAATATAACTGTCCATGTCTGCACAGATATGAAGATAAAGTGTAACCGGGGGATATACCTTTCGCTATCCCCCGCACTCCCCTAGTTTGTTAGATCAATTCGCTAATCCTTACTGATGAGCGAATATGAAGATCACGTAGATTAAGGCAATAGCAATCAAACCGATGCAAATCCATTTGATGATACTCTTTGCGCTTGCCTCTTCCTGAGCGGCGCGACGTGCGCGCTGTGCTTGTCTTTTCTTGTTCATATGATATTAAATTTATAGTTTACTGTTCTTCATCCGTTGTAGGGAACTCCATCAGATAAGCCTTGATGAAATCATCGATCTTACCATTCATCACACCATCCACATCAGTGGTCTGATAATTGGTGCGATGGTCTTTCACCCGTCGGTCATCAAAGACATAACTGCGGATCTGACTACCCCACTCTATCTTTTTCTTTCCAGCCTCAATCTTTGCCTGTGCCTCGAGACGTTTCTTCATCGCACGGTCATACAATTGCGATTTCAGCAGCAACATGGCTTTCTCTTTGTTCTTTGGCTGGTCGCGTGTCTCTGTATTCTCAATGAGGATCTCCTCTTCCTCACCCGTATCCGGGTCGGTATACCAATAGCGCAGTCGTACACCCGACTCCACCTTATTGACATTCTGTCCACCGGCACCCGATGAACGGAAGGTATCCCAAGATAACTTGGCAGGATCAACATACACCTCAATGGTATCGTCAACAAGTGGAGAGACGAATACCGAGGCGAAGGACGTCATACGCTTACCCTGTGCATTGAAAGGAGAAACACGCACCAAGCGATGCACACCATTCTCACTCTTCAGGTAGCCGTATGCATACTCGCCACCTTCCACCTCCATGGTAACGCTTTTGATGCCAGCCTCATCACCATCCTGAAGATCAGCCACAGTGACCTTGTAACCATGTGCCTCACACCAACGCATATACATTCGCATGAGCATAGAAGCCCAGTCTTGTGCCTCTGTGCCACCAGCGCCCGAGTTGATTTTGATCACAGCCTCCATCGGGTCCTCCTTCTGGCGCAACATATTCTTCAGTTCCAGTTTCTCAATGGCATCGATCACCTTACGGTAATCCTCGTCAACCTCCTCTTCCGTTACCATCTCTTCATGGTAAAAATCGAAAGCTAACTGCAGCTCATCCGCCATGGTGCGCACCTCCTGATAGTCATCCAACCACCGTTTGATGCCCTTCACCTTCTTCATCTGCTGCTGTGCACGCTTAGGATCTTCCCAAAAGTCAGGAGCCTGTGTACGGAGCTCCTCTTCCTCATATTCTAATTGCTTCTCGTCAATCTTCAGATAGTGCTTCAACTTCTCCGCACGATCCAAGACATCCTTCAGTTGGTCTTGTGTAATCATTTAATTCTTTTTCGAATAGTCTCCAGCACGATTATGCTGGAATAAAACATTTATTCTTTATACATCTCCTCGATCTGCTCCGCATAATTCTTGTTCAGCACGGCACGCTTGATCTTCAAGGTGTTCGTCAACTCGCCAGCCTCCATCGTGAACGGCTTCGGCAACAGGGTAAAGCGCTTGATCTTCTCATAGTTGGCCAGCTGCTGCTGCAGGGTGTCGATACGCTCTGACAACATCTTCACGATGCGCGGATCCTTACAGAGTTCCTCATGTGTTGAGAACTCTATATCATTCTCTTTCGCGTAGTTATCCAACTCAGCGAAGGCAGGAACGATAAGGGCAGAGACGAACTTACGTTGATCGGCAACGACAGCGATCTGCTCGATGTACTTATCCACCAACAGTTTCGACTCGATCATCTGCGGAGCGATGAACTTACCGTTAGAAGTCTTGTACAACTCCTTTATACGTTCTTTCAGATACAACTCACCGTCTTTCAGATAACCGGCATCACCTGTCCGGAAGAATCCATCCTCGGTGAATGCTTCCTTATTGAGATTATCCCGTTTGTAATATCCACGTGTGATCGTTGGACCCTTCAGCAGGATCTCGTCGTTCTCACCGATCTTAATCTCTAAGCCATTGATTGGACGACCAACAGAGCCCACGGTGAAAGGTTCACCCTTATGATCATTGCTGACAGTAGCCAGACTCTCGGTGAGACCATAGCCTACCATCATGAAGATACCGATACTATGAATAAACTCCTCCACCTGCGGAGATACATACGAGCCGGCTGTCGGGAAGAAGTTCGCTTTCTCAAGTCCGAGTTGTTTTCTCACCAAGGAGAACAAGGTCTTGTCGAATGCCTCATACTCCAAGTGCAACCACAATGGCGGGCGCTTACCCCTGCTGAGGTATTCTATATTATGCTTTCTACCGACAGCCAAAGCCTTCTTCATCAGTGCCTTCTGCGCAGCACTGGAGTTCTCTATCTTCTCCGTCACGCCGATATACACCTTCTCCCAGAACCTCGGGACAGAGCACATACATGTAGGATGCATCTCTTTCATAGAGTCTTGGATCTCTTTCGGGTAGGTGTTCACGATCAACTCTGCTCCTTCCGTAAGACAGAGGAACATCCATCCTCGTTCGAAGATATGGGTGAACGGCAGGAAATTCATGATACGGTCGTTCTCTCCAACAGGGAGATTCTCATCATTGGCAATGAATGCGGCGTGATACTGTCCGTAATGTAACAGCACACCCTTGCTCTCACCCGTTGTTCCACTGGTATAGAGAATGTTTGCGATATCATCCTCGTTGGCCTGGCTCCATAGGTTTTCCACCTCTGACTGACGGGGATAGCCCTCTCCAAGTTTCAGAAAATCATCGTAATACATCGTACTGGGATCACCCTCGGCAATACGCACACTGGGATCGAAGACAATGATTTTCTCCAGGCAATGGCATAACGGCAATACCCGGTGCGCCTTATCATACTGCTCTTGTTCTCCAACGAACAAGAAACGGATATTCGCATCCACGATCATGTATTGTATTTGCTGCTCACTACTGGTGGCATAGAAAGGAACAGAAACAGCTCGAATACCGAAAGCACCGAAGTCAGTATAAAGATACTGAACGGTATTCTGGGCGAACACACCGATATTCTCTTGCACCTTAACACCTATGTTTAGCAGCGCGTTACTGACTTGTTTTACACGATCAGAGAACTGATTCCAAGAGACGGTCTTCCACTTCAAACTACCGAAATCACGGTAGTTCATAGCAACCTTTTCTCCGTATTTCTTAGCTTGCTCATGTATTAGGATAGAAAGATGACATCTTGTTTGCATAAGCTATAATTTATTTATTCATGCAAAAGTAATAAAATAAATTGAGAAATTGTTCTTTTTCATCAAAAAATTATATCTTTAACTGCGTTGAAGATACTCTCGCTCGGAAATGCAAAAGAAAAATCAAGCTTTTTTTTGCATTTCACTTACTTATCCGTATCTTTGTCGCTGATTATGGAATATAAAGAGTCGTATACAGATGCCATTGATTTGCTGAAAAGACTGATCAGCACGCCCTCTGTCAGTCGTCAAGAACAGGATGCTGCTGATGTTTTGTCTGACTATATCAAGCAATATGAGCACTTCACCATTCATCGTGAGGGTAACAATCTGTGGATTATGGATCCACACTACGACGAGCAGCGCCCCACCCTATTATTAAATGCACATATAGACACGGTAAAGCCGGTTGATTCCTGGGAAAGAAATCCATTCATGCCCGTTGTGGAGGATGATTGTCTGTATGGATTAGGGAGCAACGACTGCGGTGGAGGACTCGTATCACTGTTACAAGTTTTTCGTCTGTTGACAGAGAAGCAACAGCAGTATAACCTTATCTATTTAGCCTCCGCAGAAGAGGAGGTGTCGGGCATCAATGGTATCCGACGGGTACTGCCTTTGTTGCCGAAGGTGGATGTGGCCATTGTCGGAGAACCTACCGGCATGCAACCTGCGATAGCCGAGAAAGGACTGATGGTATTAGATGTAACCTGCAAAGGAGTATCCGGCCATGCGGCGCGTCAAGAGGGAGTGAATGCCATTTACGAGGCACTGGATGACTTAAACTGGTTGCGCAACTATCGGTTTGAGAAGGTAAGCGACCTTCTTGGTCCTACCTTGATGAACGTAACAGTTATCAACGCCGGCACACAACATAATGTCATTCCCGACAAATGTACCTTCACGGTGGATATCCGCACCAACGAATATTACCGCAACGAGGATGTCTATGATTTCATCAAGACCCATCTGAAGGGCGAAGTCAAAGCCCGTTCTTTCCATCTACACTCCTCCTGTATCGACAGAGAGCATCCCATCGTAAAGCGTTGTGTAGCCATGGGCATGCAACCCTTTGGTTCACCGACACTCTCTGACCAGGCCTTGATGCCCTTCCCCTCACTAAAACTGGGACCGGGAGAGAGTTCTCGCTCACATTCTGCAGATGAGTATATCCGTTTGTCAGAGATTGAAAACGGTATCAATACCTATATGAAACTGCTTGACGGTGCTACCATCCGATAATAGGGTAACACCGTCAAAGCCTTATCTTAACAAATTAGTTTGCATTCTTCTATCTTCCGAGCCATACCTCGGGATTCAGTTTTGTCATCTCCTTACGCAACTGGAAATGCAAGATATTACCACTGTCCACGGTTCCTAAGGTCTGTCGGGTACTTACCTGTTGTCCACGATGCACATTCACCGAATGGAGATTACCATAGATAGAGATATAACTGCCATGACGCACCATCACCAGATACTGTCCGTCGGCCTTATAGACCGCACTCACCTCTCCATTAAAGATAGCGCGGGCCTGTGCTCCGGGGTTCACCTTGATATTGATACCCTTATTATCGAGTGTAACGCCACGCAGGCCTTCCACATTATATTGTCCGTAATGGCTGACGATGCGATAAGTTCCAGTGGCAGGTATCGGCAGACGACCTTTGTTACTCTCGAAGTTACTGCTCAACTTACGATCCACACTGCTATACATCGTAGCCTCACGTGACTCACGTTTGGCTTCTGACATCTCTTTCTCACGACGCTCGAGGTCAACCTTTGCCTTTAGCTCAGCTGCCTCACGCTCTGCCTGAGCCTCACGAGCTTTCTGCTCTGCACGGGCACGTGTCTCTTCATCTTTCTTTGCAGCCTTGCGTGCTGCCTCTTTCATTTTCTCCTCACGCTCCTTGGCAGCGGCTATCCTACGGGCATTTTCCTTAGCGGCAGCCTCTGCCTCGGCCTTCTTACGCGCTAACTCTTCCTCACGTTTTTTCTTGGCGGCAGCTTCAGCAAGCGCCTTCTTGCGGGCTTCCTCAGCAGCACGTATACGGGCCTTGGCAATCTCTTCTTCCACCAAACGGTCGATCAAAGCATTCAGTTCCTGGTCTTTCTTACGTTGCTCAGCGATAATTCCTTGTATGGCCTTCTGCTGTCGCTGCAACGTATTCACCATCTGCTTTTGTTCTGCCTGTTTGACTTCCAGGGCCTCCTTTGCCTTTTTACCTTTATACAGCAGGTTATTCTTGTCTTTCTTAACCTTCACCAGTTCTTGTTTCTTGGCATCTATCTGCTCTTGTTTTCCCTTAACAAGTTCACCCTGTGCACGTTGGTAACTGGCATATTCGCGTACAAACCGCATACGACGGTACATCTGCGCCAGGTTCTTGGCTGAGAAAATAAACATCAGTTGGTCTTGTACGCGATGGTGCTTGTTGATATACCGCATACTCTTGACATACTTATCCTTACGCTCCTGCAGTTGTTTCTCAAGCGTTTCCAACTGTGTCTCTAACAGTTGGATGTTATCATCGATATGCGTAAGATCCTTCTGTATCTCCTGGATGGACTTTTGGTGCTGGTCGATATCACTGTTAATAGTCAGCAGGTTGTCCAGACGTTTCTTCACATCAGCCTTATTAGCCCGCAGCAACGACTCTTGTTCCTTGATCTTCTTCTGAATAGTTGCACGCTGATTCTGCAAACCTTTGATAGACGAGTTAGTGACGGCCGGTGCCTTGGACGTCTGTTTTTTAGCCGTCGACTTGGTAGTGGTTTTCTTTGAGGTCGTCTTCTTTGCAGTCGTTTTCCTCCGCTGCTGTACGGCAGACGACTTAGCCTTTGTTGCCGTCGTCTTTCTCGTCTGGGCATATGGACTCTGCAGGAAGGCCATTGCCACGATGATCAGTAGCCATTTCTTCATTACAGATTCATCAATATCTTTAACACATCTTCAGCTGTTACCGCCTTATATTTTTTTGAAAGGGTCGTGAAGGAATCCCAGTTGCCATCTGTACTGATATTCTTCATCTTAATCTCCACTTTCATATCACGCGCCTTACCCGAAATCTTAGAGTTCATATTCAGCGACAGTCTGTTGGGGAACGGTTTACCATTGAGCAGTTTGAAATCCTCATAGTCACACCCCATGGTGGTATTCCCATGCTGTTTACTGTTATAGGTGACATCCACACGCTGAATCTTTCCGTCATTGGTTTCTGTCGTCCACGCACAGTTCATATTCTCGTATGCCTGACGGAGTATAGACTCTACAGGACCCATCGTCACCTCGTAGGCAGAGAGCGATGCATCGGTAACCTTCTGTTTACCCAACAAGAATAGTTCATTCCAGAAGATGGCCTGCAGGGTAGAGAAGTTCAAACCCTTGTCTTTGAGGAAAGAGATCTCGTTATAGTCACCTTTTACATATTGGGAATGCACACGGTCAACGATCATCGCATAGTCTTTCGTAAACTCCAATCTACCGGCCTCCATACCCAGGATAGGCACATTCAACTGGATACGGATCACCTCATCCTTACGCATCTGTATCTTTCCCGATACCGAGATGTCCTTACTGCCCTGCTGAATGCGGAAATCGATTTTCGAGGAGATATTCTTCGTGGTCTGCGCATTGTCAAAGACGCGTTTGACAAACATCTCCACATGTTGTTTCTTTGCCTCGGGTGTCTCTGCGTTCTCCACATTAACCTTAGGCGTATCTGTCACTATCGCTTTCTTGGAGCCGCACGACACCAAGATGATCGAAGTCAAAAACAAAAAGCATATCTTTTTCATTTCTCAATATATTTCTTTGATTTTATTTTTCGTAAAAGAAGCTTGCTCGTATTACCAGCCTTCAGGGATTTGTTCCAATACTCCACTGCCTTATCGAAATCTTTATTCATCGCATAGATATCTCCTGCATGTTCCAATACGACATCCGATGGCTCTTTATCATGTTGCAATGTCTGATCGATATAGATCTTTGCCTCGGCATAGCGCTCCTGCATAAAGAGAATCCAAGCGTAAGTATCCAGGTAAGTGGCATTGGCGGGTTCTGCCTTGATGGTTTTATAACTCATCTGCTCTGCCTTACTAAGGTCTCTGTTGAGAACACTGAGATAATAGGCGTAGTTATTGAGTGCTGTCACGTTGTCGCTCTTCCAGTGCAAACAACTGTCATAAGCTGCGAATGCCTCCTCTATCTTACCTTTTTCATGGAGCAGGTCACCCATGATCGCATAGAAGTCGGAGACGATCTCTTTGTTGCTGTCCTCATTAATCTGCGTCACGCCCTGACGGAATGTCTCCAACGCCTCATCATGCTTGTCTTGCTGTGAGTAGGCCATCCCCAAGAAATAATAGAACAGCATGTTATCGGGATTATAGGCGACACCAGCCTTACTCTGACTGATCACCTCATCAAACGCTTTCTTTTCCCACAACGACTGCAACAACTGCAAACGAATACCAGAATTGTCGGGGGCGATCTTCAGCACATCCCTCAACACATTATTGATCGTATCCTGCGGCATCTTCTTCAGCGACATATAGGCGGCATACAACTCAGTCATGTCTGAAGTCCGTTGGGGTTCTGCGAGAATACGTTGAAAGAGGTCCAGCACCTCTGTACTGTCGCCCCCCGCCTGTTCATTGTCTGCCACCACCTTACGCATCAGCGTCAACTTCGTATTTGCCTCCGTATCAGGATTGATGAGCATCTTCTCTTGCAAATCATTAGCCAGCGAGTCGGATCCTACCGTGCGGTAGTAGTCTATCAACGACAGTTTCACGGCCTGGTTGTCTGGTTCCTGATTCAACACATAGTTATACTCATTCAGGGCCTCCTCATCCTGACCATTCTGCAACAGCCAGTTACCCGTCATAATACGGTAGTTCATATCATGAGGATATTGCTCGGAGAGAGACTTCAGTGCACGAAACTCATTGTCTTTGTCACCTTGTTGAGCATACACACGCATCCTCGCCAAGGCCAGTTGCTCACTGTTTCCCTCGATTCGCTCAATCCTATCGAGGGTCTCCAACATCTTATCGTAGTCCCGCTGTTGGTTGTACAACTGCAAGAGAACATTCAGCACATCCGAACGATCACGATTATTCTGAAAGAGTTTTTCGTAAACGTTGGAAGCCTCCGCAAACTGTCGTGAGTTAATATGTGTGATGGCCAAGCGCTCCAGGTAAGTATCATTCGATGGCGACAGCTCCACGGCCTTGTTCATGCAGTACATAGCCATGGAGTCATTCTGCAACTCCGCATAATAGGCAGCCAGTGAGAAATACACCTCAGAGGCTTGCGGATCGATGGAAAGACACTTCTGCAATAGGTCGAAGGCCGCGTCAAAATTGTTTTTTGTCTGTTGGTTGATTGCCTCATAGTAAAAGGCTTTCAACCGTTGCGCATCATTATACGACAGGGCTTTGCGGACGGAAGTCTTTGGCAAGGCCGACTTCTGCTGCACGAACTGTCCATGACCGCACGACACGATGCACAAGATGAGGAGTGCATGTAACACCACACTCAAGCATCTGCTGTATTTATCCTTAGAGATCATATCCTCCATCACTATTTCACACCAGTATGACCATAGCCACCGGCCCCACGCTCTGTCTCATCCAATACCTCCACAGGAACCAGGTTACCCTGTTCATAACGGGCAAAGACCATCTGAGCGATGCGCTCACCGTCGTTTACCGTAAACGGTTCCTGCGACAGATTGATCAGCACGACACCTACCTCTCCACGGTAATCGGCATCAATAGTACCCGGTGCATTCAACACCGTGATACCCTTCTTCAATGCCAGTCCGCTGCGAGGGCGCACCTGTGCCTCATAACCCTCAGGAAGAGCGATATAGATGCCCGTAGGGATGAGCCGGCGCTCTAAGGGTTGCAAGACGATAGGGTTATCCAGATTAGCACGCAGATCCATGCCGGCACTCTGTGATGTCGCATATTGTGGTAAGGGATGATGCCCTTTGTTGACTACCTTAATATCAATCATTTTATTTTTACATCTAATATTAAAGTGCAAAAATAATCATTTCTATTCACAATACTCAATTTTTCTCAGTAAAAAGATTGTTTTTACCTAATTTTAGATTACTTTTGCAAAATCATGATGAAATGGGAACAACTCATATCCAATAAGCGTTTAGGACAGGAAAACAGACATCTGGAGCGTCACGACGACCGCTCTGAGTTTAAGCGTGATTACGACAGACTGATATTCTCTGCACCTTTCCGAAGGATGCAGAACAAGACACAGGTATTCCCGTTACCCGGGAGCATCTTCGTGCATAACCGTTTGACACACAGTCTGGAGGTGTCTAGCGTAGGCATGTCACTCGGAAACGATATCGCCCATCGTATCCTGCAACGGGAACCGGCATTAGCCGACACACTCTTTCCGCAGATAGGCACCATCGTGAGTGCTGCCTGTCTGGCGCACGACTTAGGCAATCCTCCCTTCGGGCACTCCGGAGAGAAGGCTATTCAGACCTTTTTCACGGAGGGAGCAGGCAAATGGTTGGAGGAGAAAGTCAGTGAATCCTTCTGGCAGGATGTGACCCACTTTGAGGGAAACGCCAACGCCTTCCGTCTTTTAGCCCACCGTTTCAAGGGGCGCCGTGAAGGTGGATTCGTCATGACCTACTCCACGCTGGCAAGTATAGTCAAATACCCCCACTCCTCATCTTATGCCGGAGCACACGGGAAGTTCGGATTCTTCAACGAAGAGAAAGGAATCTACCAGACGATAGCCAAAGAGTTGGGCATCCCCTGTATCTCCAACGATCAGGGAAAACTCAAATATGCCCGTCACCCACTGGTCTATCTCGTGGAGGCAGCCGACGATATCTGTTATGAGATCATGGATATCGAAGATGCCCACAAACTAAAGATCATCACCTATGATGAGACAAAGGCGCTGCTGTTGGGCTTCTTCGACGAGGAGATCCGTCAGCATATCGAGCAGCGGATCATCGACGAGGAGATCACAGACAACAACGAGAAGATCATCTATATGAGGGCCTCGGTGATCGGAAAGTTGGAAAACGAATGCGTGGAAGCCTTCCTGAGGAATGAGGAAGCAATCATGAACGGCCGTTTTGAGGGCAGTCTGATCGACCATATCTCTGCTCCGCAGAAAGAGGCATATAGGCGTTGCAAGCAGTTATCCGTCAAAAAGATCTACCGCAGTAAGCCCGTCTTAGACGTGGAGTTGTCAGGATACACCATCATGGCGACACTCATGGAGTCGTTCATAGAGGCTGCCGTATACCCCGACCGTTTCTATTCCCGACAACTCATCAACCGTGTGAGCAGTCAGTATGATATCGATTCCCCGAATCTGGAGACCCGTATCATGGCCATCATCGACTATATCAGTGGCATGACGGATGTATACGCCCTGGATATCTACCAGAAGATAAAAGGCATCAGTCTGCCAATCGTCTAATAAGATGTTTATCGTCCGATGAAATGGGCGAAAAAAGAGGATATGCCCTATTGAGCATATCCTCATAAAAATCGATATTCTTATTCATCAATACTATTTGTCATAGTGTGTATCGAGGTATACAACCTTTGTCACGAGGTATTCCTCCATACCATGCTTACCGTCGGCACCACCGATACCGCTCTTCTTCACACCGGCATGGAAGCCCTGGATAGCCTCGAAGTGCATACGGTTGATGTAGGTCTCACCAAACTCAATCTCACGGCAGATACGTGTTGCGGTGTCGATATCCTTCGTAAAGACAGAAGAAGCCAGACCATACTCACAGTCATTAGCCCACTCGATCACCTGGTCGATATTATCAAACTCTACCAGCGGGAGTACCGGACCGAAGGTCTCCTCATGGATAATATCCATATCCTGTGTACAGTTGTCGAGAACAGTTGCGGGATAGAAGTAACCCTTACCTCCGGCAGGAGCACCACCGCAAAGCACCTTAGCACCCTGCTCAACAGCATGGTTGACCTTTGCAGTAACACTCTCCAGGGCAGCCTTCTCTACCAACGGACCCATGTCAACATCCTTGTCTACTGCAGGATTACCGAACTTAACAGCCTTGAACTTCTTCACGATGATATCGGTGAATTCCTTCTTAATATCCTTGTGAACATATACACGCTCTGCATTGTTACAGATCTGACCGGTATTGCCGATACGACTCTCAAGGATGGCCTGTGCAGCCAACTCCAGGTCAGCATCCGGGAATACGATGGCAGGAGCCTTTCCACCGAGCTCGAGAGATACCTTCGTGATATTAGGAGCAGCAGCCTCCATGATCTTCACACCTGCACCCACTGATCCTGTCAAGCTGACAATGCTTACCTTCGGGTTCTTTGCCAAGGCATTACCAACGAGCGATCCCTTACCGGTAACGACATTGAACAATCCTGCAGGCAGACCGCTGTCATGTACCACCTTACAGATCTCGCAGCAGTTCTCAGGAGTAATCTGGGCGGGCTTGATCACGATAGAGCAACCGGTGATCAGCGCAGCGGCAGCCTTACGGGCAATCAGGAAGAACGGGAAGTTCCAAGGAAGGATACCGGCAGCCACACCGATAGGACGCTTCACTAAGATCATCGTCTCGTTGGGAGCATCACTCTGGATTACCTCACCCTCAATACGACGGGCGAACTCTGCCATATAATCGAAATAAGTAGCGGTAACACCAACCTCTGTAGCAGCAAGTGCCTGTGTCTTACCCTGCTCACGAACAAGGATTTCCTGGAATTTATCAAAGTTTGCACGGATACCGTCAGCGATCTTATGCAGATAGACAGCACGCTCTGCCGCAGGTACCTTTGCCCATTTCTTCTGTGCCTCATAAGCAGCATTTACCGCCTCTTCCACATCTTCTACTGTTCCGGCAGGCTGTCTGCTTGTAACTTCTTCTGTACTTGGATTCAATACCTCAATCCACTCTCCTGAACGGCTCTCTACAAACTTGCCGTTGATGTACATTTTCAGATCTTTCATACGTCAGTGATTTAAATAAAAAAACGTGATTTGTTAGTAAACTTTTGCGAAGATAGTAATAAAAACGATAAATTGCAAGACTTTTATTAAAAAAATCTTGCAATTTACATTTATTAAAAGTAGGAGTATTACTTCTCTTTGAAGATAATATTATTTGCGCCACTGGTAATTTTCAGTGCCTCGGGGTGGTCACGGATGAAGCTGTCTATGTGGCGCATGCGCTTCTCCTCTAAGATCTCATCCACAGCAATCAGTATGCCGGTCTCCTCAACTTCTCCGAATCCGTCGTTGATGGCAGTACCAAAGAGTCGCATGGTAGGACTGAGATTCATATAGGCATTCACCAGCGGAGGAATATTAAAGCCCATCTTGCGAATTTCCTGGTTCAATATGCGGTAGTCTTTCTTGAAATCATCCTCACACAGAATCTTGGCTAAATCCTCCTCGGGAGTCTCCAATTTCAACGGTTTCATCGGGACAATCAGGTTGTCCTTGTCATCAAAATGCTTCTTCAGGAAGTACAAAATCATGTCTCTTCCCTTACGGATATACGAGGGATACATGGTCATCTTTCCGAAGAAATATTTCAGCGTGGGCTTGATTACGACAAGGGCGCCGAAGCCATCCCACAGATTATCTAAGGCAAAAAGGCTCTTCGCGCCCATCCTACTGCTCTGATAAGGCAGCGATACAAATGAACGGCCCAGCTCCACGGTCTGCAACATATACTCCTTGAGGAATTTCTCTGAGAAGTGGAACATATGACTGGTTGCCAGTTTGGGTTGTCCGTTCTCCTGCAACTCCCAGTCTGTCCCCAGCAGGTAACGGTATCCACCGATGATCTCCTCAGCCTCCGGATTCCACACGATCAACTGCTTGTAACAGTTCTCACAAGTATCGAACTCATCGATATCCATGGATTTTCCCGTTCCACCACCAGCCTCACGGAAAGCGATCTCACGCAATCGTCCGATCTCACGCATCACGTTCGGCGCGTTATGCGCTGTGACCACGTAGATCTCGTTATTACTCTTATTCGTCATCCTGAGCCGACGCTCAGCGGTCAATTCCTGTTTCAGTAGACTTTTCTCAATTGGCTGAATGATTTCCTGTGCCATAGGGATTCGTATTTATAGTTCGTATACCTTGTCTTGTACATATTGCGCCCACTGGGCGGGTGTCTTGCTCTTATCGAAAGTCTGCCAGGGGATGGGCTTTCCAATGGTTACATGGAAGGTCTTATGCACATTCTTGTACATCTCATCCACCAGGAAGAGCATGGCGATATTCACTTTTTTTACATACTTGTCACTAAAATTGGCCAAGCGATAGAAGAAATTGGAGTTCTGGCCACCGAAATGGATGGGCACCACGTCACGGTGATACTCCACGCTCTTGCTGATAAACGTCTTCTTCCAAGGCAGATCCCTGATCTCGCCGTTAATCTTTCGGGAGCACAATCCCGCAGGATACATCAGCAAGTGCTTATCACTCTGGAAGCCGGCCTCCACCATGGCCGGGAAGTTCCTGCTCTGCTTGCCGGTCTTATTGATAGGGATGCACAGAGGGGCGAGCCCCGGAAGGTTCATCAGGATGTCATTCACCAGATAACGGAAGTTACCGTCGTAATGGCGACCGATGATACTGCCTAAGGCCACACCGTCGGCACCACCCAGAGGATGGTTGCTCACGAAGGTGTACAACTTGCCATCGTTCTTATCCGGCAGATTCTCCATGCCCTCGATCTCGAGGGTCATATCCAGGTAGCGCACGCACTCCTCCAGCCACTCCGTGCCAGTAAGGTGCCTGCTCTCCCATAAGTATTTGTTTACTTCATCTTGATGAAGGATATGCTTGAGCCACTTTCTCAAGGGGTAAGGAACAAACTTTGCCTTATCCCCCATCTTACTCTTCAAGATGTCGTCAATATCAACTGTTTTTTCTGTAATATCAGTCATGATCTTCTTTTATCCGTATGCAAAAATAATAGAACTTTTTGAAAAAACCATTTATTTACTAAAAAAAATCACACAAACGTAAGTTTTTGTCAAGCAGACTGCATAAATATCCCTCTTCATTACAACTATTCGCGAGAGTCCGGAGGGCTTGGAACCATAGAAACAATAGATAAAACGGATAGTATCTATAGATGAAATTCATGGTATCTATAGATAACACTGGGAGTATTGTGTACTAAAACTGGGAGTCCTAGTACTTAAAACTGGGAGTATTGTGTATTAAAACTCCTTCGAGTGATGACTACCGCAAGGAGAAATCATGAGCTTTTTCATCTCCGAAAACACATTTATCACCTTTCCCTGAAAACAATCGATTGAGACGATATGTTATTTCCCAGATGACAAAAATCATGAAAAGTGAAGTTTTTTATAATTTTTGTGGAGAAAAGTGGAGGAAAGTGGAGAAAAATATGTATCTTTGAAGCCGAAATAATAATTAAAGATGTACACATGCGTTTTTTAGGAAACATAGAGGCAAAGACAGATGCGAAAGGAAGGGCATTTCTTCCCGCCGTATTCAGGAAGACACTCCAAGGAAATGGAGAGGAGACCCTGATCATGCGGAAGGATGTTTTTCAGCCTTGTCTTGTGCTGTATCCTGAATCTGTATGGAATGAGCAGATGGATCTTCTGCGTAAGAATCTGAACCGTTGGAGGAAGGATCATCAGGAGATCTACCGGCAGTTCGTATCCGACGTGGAGGTGATCACGCTCGATGGAAACGGGCGTTTCCTGATCCCGAAGCGTTATCTCAAGAAAGCCGAGATCGAGCAGAACATCAAGTTCATCGGCATGGGCGACACGATAGAGATATGGAGCGTTGCCAACACGGAGCATCCTTTCATGGATGCCGAGGCTTTCGGCAAGGCCCTCGAACAGATTATGGACAAGGAGGAGGTAGAGTAATGGAGAAGAATGTCAAGACAGCAAGCACTTATCATGTACCCGTGTTACTCAAGGAGAGTATCGACGGACTGAACATCGTGCCCGGTGGCGTATATGTGGATGTGACCTTCGGCGGTGGAGGACATAGCCGTGAGATCTTGCAGAGGCTTGACAAGAAAGGTCATCTGTATAGTTTCGACCAGGATGCCGATGCAGAGATGAACATGCTGTGTGACAGTCGGTTCACTTTCATCCGCAGTAATTTCAGGTATCTGAAGAACTGGATGAGATACTATCACGTGGAAGCCATCGACGGACTGCTGGCCGACTTAGGAGTGTCGAGTCATCATTTTGATGATGAGACACGCGGATTCTCCTTCCGCTTTGATGCCCCCTTGGACATGCGCATGAACAAAAGGGCCGGCAAGACAGCTGCCGACGTGCTGAACAACATGGGTGAAAGGGAGTTGGCGGATATGTTCTACCTCTACGGAGAGTTGAAGAACGCCCGCAGGATAGCTGCCGCCGTCGTCAAGACAAGGGGCACCCACGCCTTTACCCATACACAAGACCTGTTGGATGTGGTCACCCCGCTGATGCCCAAAGACCGTGAGAAGAAAGAGATGGCGAAGGTTTTCCAAGCCCTCCGCATAGAGGTGAACCAAGAGATGAGTGCCCTGAAGGAGATGCTGTTGGCATGTACCTCACTCATCAGGCCCGGCGGACGACTGTCGGTCATCACCTATCACAGTCTGGAAGACCGCATTGTGAAGAACATCATGAAGGCCGGCAACATCGAGGGAAGGGCACAGCAGGACTTCTTCGGGCGCTTCGAGTCGCCCTTCACTCCACTGAAGAGCGGTGTCATCGTGCCCACCGAGGAGGAGTGTGAAGCCAACCCCCGTAGCAGAAGTGCTAAGTTACGTATTGCAGAGAAGAGGTAAACATGGAAGAAAAGGATAAAGAGATATTAGAAGAGAAGCAAGAGCAGCCGACGCTGAAAGAAGTGATGGCCGAGCAAGCCATTGAGGATGAGAGTCCCCAATCCAACAGTTTTACGCTGAGGAAGATACTGGGTGGCGACTGGCTGACGGCAGAATATCTGAGAAGACAGATAGGAGTGATCCTCCTAATTGCCTTCTTCGCCATCATCTATATATCCAACAGATATAGTTGTCAGAAGGATATGCTGGAGATTGACCGACTGAACGCCGAGCTCACCGATGCCAAATACAAGGCCCTCTCTACTGCCAGCGAACTGACGGAGAAATGCCGCGAGAGCAATGTGCTCGACATGCTGAAGCACAATAAAGACAGCATCCTCAAGATTGCCAAGCAACCGCCCTTCATTATCTACACTCCAGAGAACAAACCCGAAATAATCAAGACAGATGAGTAGTTTATTTGACAGAAAAAAGATCATACCAAGATATAAGACCATCGGTTTTCTGATGGTGCTCCTCGGACTGTGCATCGTGGCAAAGGCCACCTACACAGCCACGGTAAAGCGCGACTACTGGATGAAGGTGGCCGACCGACTGAAGCGCGACAGTGTGGATGTGAAGCCCGTCAGGGGAAACATCCTCAGCTCCGACGGTCAGTTGATGGCCAGCAGTATCCCTGAGTTCAAACTCTATATGGACTTCAAGGCCGGTGGCGAGGTGAAAGACTCTCTGTGGAATGAGAAGGTGGACAGCATCTGTGAGGGTCTTCACGAGATCTTCCCGGAGAAGAGTGCCGCGCAGTTTAAGCATGATCTGGAGATCGGACATAAGAAGATGAGTCAGAATCACCCCATCTGGCACAAGCGTGTCAGCTATGACGTGTATTCTGAAGTGAAGAAACTGCCGGTCTTCAACCTCTCTCCCTTCAAAGGCGGATTCCACACGGAGGAGTTCAACTCCCGTCAGCGCCCCTTCGGCAGTCTGGCTTACCGCACGGTGGGTGATATGTTCGGCGCCAAGGATACGGCACGTTGCGGACTGGAGTTGTCATTCGACTCTATCCTCAGGGGCCGTTCGGGTATCGTCCAGCGTAAGAAGATCATGAACAAATACCTCAGCATCACCGAGCGCGCCCCTATCGACGGAGCCGATATCGTCACCACTATCGATGTGAATATCCAGGATCTGGCAGAGCGCTCACTGATCGATGAGTTGAAGTTGATCAACGGTAATGTGGGTGTTGCCATCGTCATGGATGTGCCTACCGGTGATATCAAAGCCATCGTCAATATGACAAAGTGCTCCGACGGTGTTTACCGGGAGGTGAAGAACAATGCCGTGAGCGACCTGATGGAACCCGGATCGGTCTTCAAGACAGCCTCTATCATGGTGGCCCTGGATGACGGTGTGGTAGATACCAACTACCATGTGGAGACCTTCGGAGGTGTCATGGACATGCACGGCGCTAAGATGCGTGACCACAACTGGCGGCGCGGCGGTTACGGACGACTGTCTCTGCCACAGACGTTGGAGTACAGTTCGAATATCGGTGTGAGCAGAATCATCGATGAGCACTATGGACAGAATCCTGAGAAGTTCGTCAAGGGTATCCATCGCATAGGTCTTGCCTCCGACCTCGGCATCCCCCTGGTAGGTGCTTCTCCTGCACGTATCCGCATGCCGAAGAAGAACGAGCGAGGACAATATACCAACTGGAGTAAGACGGCCTTGGCATGGATGAGTATCGGTTATGAGACACAGGTGCCGCCCATCTCTACCCTCACCTTCTACAATGCCATCGCCAACAACGGTAAGATGATGAAACCCCGCTTCGTGAAGAAGGTGGTGAAAGACGGTGAAGTGCTGCAGGAGTTCCCCACGGAGGTGCTGATTCCACAGATATGTAAGGAGAAAACCCTGAAGGAGATGCAGACCATCCTCTATCATGTGGTCAGTCAGGGCTTGGGCAAGAAGGCCGGATCGAAGTCCTTCAAGGTAGCCGGCAAGACAGGAACGGCCCAGGTGTCGAAGGGTGCCGGTGGTTATAAGAGTGGACAGATGAACTACCTCCTCTCGTTTGCCGGCTATTTCCCTGCCGACGCACCCCGCTACAGTTGTATCGTCTGTATCCAAAAGTCGGGTCTTCCCGCATCAGGAGGTGGCATGAGTGGTGTCGTCTTCCATCATATCGCTGAGGGTATCATGGCCCAAGACCTGAAGATGGATGTGAAAGACGCGCAAGACTCTTCCTTAGTGATGCTCCCCAAGGTGAAAGACGGTAACCTGTTGGCAGCCGACTATGTGCTCACCCATCTGGGTATCAAGACCAACGACGGTTGGGGAGGCACCTATTCAAATGGTAATCCTATCTGGGGAACGGCCGACAGCAAGAAAAATATCATCCATCTGACAAGGGTCAATCCCAAGGAGAAACATCTCGTGCCCGACGTGAAAGGTATGGGAGCCCGAGATGCCGTTTACCTCCTCGAGAACAGAGGTGTGAGAGTGAAGATAGAAGGTCGTGGCAAGGTAATTGCGCAAAGTCTGCCTGCCGGACACAAGATAAATAAAGGTGAAATATGTTCTTTAAAACTGCAATGATATGATTTTAGAATCACTTATTAAGAATATCAAACCGATCACGGTCGTAGGAAAAACAGATATCGACATCACAGGTATCAATATCGACAGCAGGAAGATACAACCCGGACACCTGTTCGTCGCCATCAAGGGTACCCAGACCGACGGTCACGCATATATAGAGAAAGCCATCCAACTGGGAGCCGTGGCTATTCTCTGTGAGGATCTCCCCACAGTCTGTGAGGGAGCTACTTACATCCAGGTGGCTTCTACCGAGGATGTGGTCGGCAAGGTGGCCACCCTCTTCTACGGCGACCCCACGAGCAAACTGAAGTTGGTAGGTGTCACGGGAACGAATGGCAAGACCACCATCGCCACCTTATTATATAATATGTTCCGCAAACTGGGGTATAAGTGCGGACTGTTGTCTACTGTCTGCAACTATATTGAAGAGGAGCAGTTGCCTACCAGTCATACCACCCCCGATCCGATAGAGCTGAACCAGTTGCTCAGTAAGATGGTGGATGCGGGATGTGACTATGCTTTCATGGAGTGTTCCAGTCATGCCATCGCCCAAAAACGAATCGGCGGACTGAGATTCGCCGGTGGTATCTTCACCAATCTCACACGAGATCATCTGGATTATCATAAGACATTCGAGAACTATCGTGATGCTAAGAAGGCGTTTTTCGATGGTTTGCCCAAGAGCGCCTTTGCCATCATCAATGCCGATGATAAGAACGGCATGTACATGGTGCAAAACTGTAAGGCCAATATCAAGACCTACTCCACCCGCGCCATGGCCGATTTCAAGGCAAAGATCCTGGAGTGCCATTTCGAGGGAATGTATCTGGACATCGACCGTCATGAGGTAGGTGTGCAGTTTATCGGTAAGTTCAATGTCAGCAACCTGCTGGCCGTCTATGGCACTGCCATCATGCTGGGTGAGAAAGCCGAGGATATCCTCGTGGTGATGAGTACGCTGAAGAGTGTCAACGGTCGTCTTGACCCCGTCCGTTCACCCGAGGGATATACCGCCATCGTAGACTACGCCCATACCCCGGATGCCCTAGAGAACGTCTTAAACGCCATCCACGAGGTGCTCAATGGCAAAGGACAGGTCATCACCGTATGTGGAGCTGGTGGAAACAGAGACAAGGGCAAACGTCCGCTGATGGCTCAGGAGGCCGTGAAACAGAGTGATAAGGTGATCATCACATCCGATAATCCCCGCTTCGAGGACCCGCAGGATATCATCAATGATATGTTGGCAGGCCTGGATAAACAGCAGATGAAGAAGGTGTTGTCGATCGTAGACCGTAAGGAAGCCATCCGCACCGCCTGTATGATGGCCAAGAAAGGCGACGTGATCCTCGTTGCCGGAAAGGGTCATGAAGACTATCAGGAGATCAAGGGAGTGAAGCATCATTTCGATGACAAGGAGATTCTCCGTAACATCTTTGCAGAACAATAATTACTTTTACCCATAAAAAGAAAATATGCTATACTACTTATTCAGATTTTTAGAAAGATTTGACATACCAGGAGCACACGTCTGGTCGTATGTATCATTCAGGGCACTCCTCACGCTGATACTCTCACTCATCATCTCTGCGTGGTTTGGTGAGAAGTTCATCAAATTCATGAAGCGCAGGAAGATTGCCGAGACACAGCGCGATGCCTCCATCGATCCCTTCGGAGAGAAGAAAAAGGGTGTCCCCACCATGGGTGGTATCATCATCATCGTGTCTATCCTGGTGCCGGTCATCCTCTTAGGACGAATGAGGAATATCTATCTGATCCTGATGATCATCACCACGATATGGCTGGGATTCTTAGGATTCTTAGACGACTATATCAAGATCTTCCGCAAGAACAAGGAAGGACTGAAGGGCAAATATAAGATTGTGGGTCAGGTAAGTATCGGTCTGATCGTAGGCTTGGTGCTATGGGCCAGTCCGGATGCCGTCATCAAAGAGAATGTCACCATCCAGAAACAAGGACAGGTAACAGAGGTGATCCATGCGTCGGAGCCGACAAAATCGTTGAAAACCACCATCCCCTTTGTCAAGAACCATAACCTCGACTACTCGAAGGTGATGGCCTTCTGCGGTAAGTACAGTCGTGCTGCCGGATGGATCTTGTTTGTCTTGATGACGATACTGGTGGTAACAGCCGTCTCCAACGGCGCCAACCTCAACGATGGTATGGACGGTATGTGTGCCGGCAACTCTGCTATCATCGGAGTGGCGTTAGGAATCTTTGCCTACGTAAGCTCCCACATAGAGTTTGCCTCTTATCTGAACATCATGTATATCCCTGGTTCTCAAGAACTCGTGGTGTTCATCTGTGCCTTCGTGGGAGCTATGATCGGATTCCTGTGGTATAATGCTTTCCCCGCTCAGGTGTTCATGGGAGATACCGGTTCGCTAACCATCGGTGGTATCATCGGCGTATGTGCCGTGATCATTCATAAGGAATTGCTGGTGCCCATCCTCTGCGGCATCTTCCTCGTAGAGAGCCTCAGCGTGATGATACAGACCTTCTATTTCAAATGGATGAAGCGCAAGGGACAACGCGTGAGAATCTTCCGGGCTACGCCTATACACGATAACTTTAGGAAACTCGACAGTCAGTTGGATCCTACCAGTAAGTATGTCTTTAAGTCATGGCCACAACGACAGTTCCATGAATCGAAGATCACCATCCGTTTCTGGATTGTCACCATCATCCTGGCAGCCATGACCATCATCACATTAAAGATCAGATAACACATTATATATATGACAGATATGAAGAGAATAGTAATACTTGGAGCCGCAGAGAGTGGAGCAGGAGCTGCCGTCTTGGCAAAGAAACAGGGATTTGATGTCTTTGTCTCTGACTTCGGCTCTATCAAGGACAGATATAAGAAGATGCTCGACGACCATGACATACCATGGGAGGAAGGACATCATACGGAGGAGAAGATCCTCAATGCCGACGAGATTATCAAGAGTCCGGGCATCCCCGACGAGGTGCCTATCATCCAGAAGGCCATCCAGAAGAATATCCACATTATCAGTGAGATAGAGTTTGCCGGCCGCTACACCGACAGTAAGATGATCTGTATCACCGGCAGTAACGGTAAGACGACCACCACCTCACTGATCTACCATATCTTCAAGGCAGCTGGATACGATGCCGGACTGGCAGGAAATATCGGTAAGAGTCTGGCTTTACAGGTGGCGGAAGAACCGCATGACTACTACATCATCGAACTGAGTTCATTCCAATTGGATAACATGTACGATTTCCGTGCGAACGTGGCTATCCTGATGAATATCACGCCCGACCATCTCGACAGGTATCATAACGAGATGCAGAACTATGTGGATGCCAAGATGAGGATTATCCAGAACCAGACGAAGGACGATGCCTTCATCTATTGGAATGATGACCCTATCATCAAGAAGGAGTTGGAGAAATATAACATCCAGTCTATACAGTATCCTTTCTCTGAACTGAAAGAGAAAGGCTCTATCGCCTATATCGAGGAGGGACAATACAAGATAGAGGTGCCCACCCCATTCAACATGGAACAGGAAGAACTGTCGCTCACGGGTAAGCATAATATCTACAACTCCTTAGCGGCAGGTATAGCATCCGACATCGCCGGTATCAAGAAAGAGATTATCCGCAAGAGTCTGAGCGACTTCCCCGGTGTGGAGCATCGCTTAGAGAAGGTCACCACCGTGCGTGGTGTCTTGTATGTCAACGACTCCAAGGCCACCAACGTGGACGCCTGCTGGTATGCACTGGAGAGCATGAAGACTCCTACCATCCTCATCCTTGGAGGAAAAGATAAGGGCAACGACTATAACGCCATCAAGGACCTGGTGAAAGCAAAGTGTGCCGGACTGGTATATCTGGGTGCCGACAATACCAAACTGCACAATTTCTTCGATGGCTTAGGCATCCCCGTAAGAGACACACACTCCATGGCCGACTGTGTCAAGGCCTGCTATGAGATGGCAGAACCGGGCATGACCGTATTGCTCAGTCCGTGTTGCGCCAGCTTCGATCTCTTCAAGAACATGGAGGATCGTGGAGAACAGTTTAAGAACCTTGTAAGAAACCTATAATCAACGAATGGCAGACGGAATCTCTAAATTCAGGATCAAGGGAGATGGTATCATCTGGATGGTGTTCTTCTTCCTGTGTATCATCAGTGTGCTGGAGGTGTTCAGTGCCTCAAGCGGACTGACGTATAAGACAGGAAGTTACTGGAAGCCAGTGGCATATCACTCTTTTCTCCTTCTCATAGGCATCGCCTTTATGATCGTTACGATGAATATCAAATGCAGATATTTCAAGATCGTGACACCCTTTGCCTTGCTGATATCGCTGTTGATGCTGATCGCCGTATTGATCGTCGGACAGACCACCAACGGCGCACAACGATGGATTGATTTCTTTGGCATACAGTTCCAACCCTCTGAGTTGGCCAAGGGAGCCGTCATTCTGGCCGAGGCACAGATACTGAGTGCCATGCAGACAGCCAACGGAGCCGACCGCCATGCCTTCAGATACATCATGTATATCAGTTGTCCGATACTCCTGCTCATAGCCATGGAGAACCTCTCGACTGCTGCCCTGCTGTTCCTGACCGTCATTATCATGATGTTTATCGGCCGAGTGCCTAAGACGCAGTTAGGAAAATTGTTGGGCGTTCTTATGCTGGGAGTGATCTTCATCTTCTCACTGGTCATGCTGGTAGGTAAGAACGAAGACCCGGCAAAGGCTCAAAATACAGAGCTGAGCATGACCGAACAGGTGGAACCAAAGAAGGAATCATTCTTAACAGGCAAGGTCTTTCACCGTTTTGACACCTGGAAGGCACGTATCGTGAAGTTTATGGACAACAAGGAGATAGCCCCCGAGGATATCGATTTGGACAAAGATGCACAGGTGGCACATGCCAACATCGCCATCGCCAGTTCCAACCTCATTGGTAAAGGACCGGGAAACTCCGTGGAGAGAGACTTCCTCTCACAGGCCTTCTCCGACTTTATCTATGCCATCATCATTGAAGAGATGGGTATCTGGGGTGCCATCATCGTGTGCCTGTTATATATCATCCTGCTCTTCCGGACGGCCAGCATCGCCAACCACTGTGTCAACGCCTTCCCGGCACTGCTGATCATGGGCTTCGCCCTGCTGCTGGTTACGCAGGCTATGTTTAACATGGCGGTTGCCGTAGGACTGGCTCCAGTAACGGGTCAGCCACTGCCTCTCATCAGTAAGGGAGGAACATCCACCATCGTCAACTGTGTATATATAGGCGTTATTCTCAGCGTGAGCTGTTCGGCAGCCAAGAGAGAGGATACGACAAAGGTAGAAAAGAGTGGAAAAGTTTCTTTAAAAACTGCATAATTAAAATATCTAAATTATGCGATAAAGAGAAAAAATATAAGTATTTTTGCAAATTAAAGCAATCGATATGGATAAGGATTTAAGGATCATCATCAGCGGCGGTGGAACGGGAGGACATATCTTCCCCGCCATCTCTATTGCCAATGCCATCAAGGAAAAGTGTCCCAAAGCGAGTATTCTCTTTGTGGGAGCCCTCGGAAGGATGGAGATGCAGCGTGTGCCTGCCGCAGGTTATGAGATCGTGGGGCTGCCCATCTGTGGTTTTGACCGTAAGAACCTGTTGAAGAATGTAAAGGTTTTATACAAGATATGGAAGAGTCAGCGCATGGCCAAGAAGATCATTAAGGACTTCAAGCCTATGGCTGCCGTAGGTGTCGGAGGTTATGCCAGCGGTCCTACCCTGAACAAGTGTGCCGCCATGGGTATCCCCTGTCTGATACAAGAGCAGAACTCTTACGCCGGTGTAACCAACAAGTTGTTGGCAAAGAAAGCCGAGAAGATCTGTGTGGCTTATCACGGCATGGAGCGTTTCTTCCCAGCAGAGAAGATTATACTGACAGGTAATCCCGTAAGACAGGCACTGCTCAACACCACGATATCCAGAGAGGAAGCCATCAAGACATTCGGACTGGATCCTGAGAAGAAGACCATCTTAGTGGTTGGCGGTTCTCTCGGCGCACGCACGGTCAACCAGAGTATGCTCAAGCATCTTGATGAGATAGAGGCCAGCGGTGCCCAGGTGATCTGGCAGACAGGTAAGTATTACCATGCGGATATCCTGCAGCAGACCGAAGGAAAGAATCTGAAGAACGTAAAGATACTCGACTTTATCTCTGATATGGGTGCCGCCTACAAGGCAGCCGACTTAGTGATCAGTCGTGCGGGTGCCAGCAGCATCTCCGAATTCTGTCTCTTGGGCACACCCGTTATCCTCGTTCCCTCACCCAATGTGGCTGAGGACCACCAGACAAAGAATGCCATGGCCTTGGTAGAGAAAGGGGCAGCCCTGTATGTGAAGGATGCCGAGGCAGAAGAAAAACTGGTGGGATTGGCATTAGAGACTGTAAAAGACGATAATAAACTGGCAGATCTCAACAAGAATATCCTGAAGTTGGCATTGCCCAACTCTGCGGAGATCATTGCCGATGAAGTAATAAAATTAGCTATTAGAGAGAAATAAGATGGAATTAAAAGATATAAAGGCGGTATATTTTGTCGGCATCGGAGGCATTGGCATGAGTGCCATCGCCCGTTTCTTCCTGCATAGGAACGTGGCCGTGGGTGGTTATGACAAGACACCCTCTGCCCTTACCCTGCACCTGGAGGAGGAAGGAGCACAGGTACACTATGAGGAAAATGTCGAGAAGATAGCCCCCTGCTTCCTGAATCCCGACACCTGTCTGATCATCTATACCCCTGCCGTGCCACAAGAGCATCAAGAACTGGTGTACTTCCGTGAGCATGGTTTCGAGGTGTTAAAGCGCGCACAGTTGTTAGGACTGCTCACCCGTGCCCAGAAAGGACTGTGTGTGGCAGGCACCCATGGTAAGACAACCACCTCGACGATGTGTGCGCACCTGATGCATCAGAGTCATATCGACTGCAATGCTTTCTTAGGTGGTATATCGAAGAATTACCAGACCAACTATATCGTCAGCAATACGAGCGACTATGTGGTCATCGAGGCGGATGAGTTCGACCGTTCTTTCCACTGGTTGCGCCCATGGATATCTGTCATCACCAGCACAGATCCCGACCATTTGGATATCTACGGCACGAAGGAGGCATACCTGGAGAGCTTCCGTCACTACACCACACTCATACAACCGGGTGGTGCACTGATCATTCACCGCGGACTGGAGATGCGTCAGGAGGTAGCTGACGGTGTGACCGTCTATGAGTATGACCTGCTGCAGGGCGACTTCCATGCGGAGAATATCATCATCGAGAACGGAGAGATCACCTTCGACTTCATCTCTCCGATAGAGAATATCCGTAACATCTCACTCGGACAGCCCGTGCCCATCAATATAGAGAACGCCATTGCGGCGATGGCCATGGCACAGTTGTGCGGATGCACCGCTGAAGAACTGAAAGAGGGCATGAGCACCTATCAGGGTGTAGAGCGCCGCTTCGACTTCAAGTTAAAGACCGACAAGATCGTCTTCTTGAGCGACTATGCCCATCACCCGAAGGAGATCTATCAGAGTGCGCGAAGTATTAAGGAGTTGTATAAAGAGCGGAAGATCACGGCTATCTTCCAGCCGCATCTCTATACCCGCACCCGCGATTTCTATACCGACTTCGCCAGTAGTCTGAGTCAGTTGGATGAGGTGGTGCTTACCGATATCTATCCGGCCAGAGAACAACCCATCCCTGGAGTTACCTCAAAGCTGATCTACGACAACCTGTCTGAAGGTGTACAGAAGCACCTGATACACACGGATGAGGTATTATCGTTTGTGAAGGAGCACGATTTCGAGGTGCTCATCGTCTTGGGGGCCGGCGATCTGGATAACCAGGTTCCTGAAATAGAAATGATTCTAAAAGAAAAATATTGTAACTCATGAAGCTGCGCATCAACTGGAAGAAAACACTACTTGTCGTTACAGATATCCTGCTGTTAGGATATCTGGTAACCGCTATGGTGTCGTTCAACAAGCCAGATAACAGTGCACAGAAATGTTCTGGTGTGAGCATCAACATCGCTGATGAGAACACCAACGGTTTCCTGAATGCGCAGGAGGTGAAGAATATCCTGGAGCGCAGCCGCCTCTATCCTATCGGCAAACCTACAGAGACGATCAACCCCAGGCATATCGAGGACTATCTCAAGAAGAGTCCGTTTGTCAACACCGCTCAGTGTTACAAGACACAAAACGGACATGTGTGCATCACGATCACTCAGCGCCTGCCCATCATCAGGGTGAAGAACATCATGGGCGACGACTATTATCTGGATGAGCGCGGTGGCATCCTGCCGAACTCCAAGTATACCAGCGACCTGATCATCGCCACCGGGTATATACAGAGGCAGTCATCGGTGCTTCTGGCAACGATCGCAAGAGAGTTGATGAGCAGCGATCTGTGGCGCAACCAGATAGAGCAGATCAACATCCTCAAGGATCAAGGTATAGAACTGATCCCTCGCGTAGGCGACCATATCGTCTATATAGGAATCCCACCCAGGGTCAAGAATGACCAAGAGCAGGTCATCACCACCTATATCCACGACAAGATGGACCGTCTGGAGAAATTCTACAAATACGGTCTGAACGAGGCAGGATGGAATAAATACCACTATATCAGTCTGGAGTTCGACAATCAGATTATCTGTAAGAAAAGCCAGCAGGAGCCCGTCATCAAGGTAGAGGCCCCAGCCCAACCGGCCACGACACCCACTCCCTCCACGACTCCGGAACAACCCGCAACAGAGAATAAAGAAAACAAAAAACAAGTATAGCGTATGGCAGCAAAGGAATTTATCGTAGCAATTGAACTCGGTTCGTCGAAGATGACCGGCATCGCAGGTAAGAAAAACCTCGATGGAAGTATCTCTGTGCTTGCAGTCGTGAAAGAAGACTCCAGCACATTCATCCGTAAAGGAGTGATATATAATATTGACAAGACCGCACAGTGTATCTCAAACATTGTGAAGAAGCTCACCTCCATTCTGAAGACCAACATCGCACATGTATATGTAGGTGTTGGAGGACAGTCTATCCGTAGTGTAAAGAATGTTATTGTAAAGAACCTGCCTGCCGACACTATCGTTACCCAAGAGATGGTTAACGAACTGATGGACGCTAACCGCAATATGAGTTATCAGGATCAGGAAATCCTCGATGCCGCCACACAGGAATATAAGGTTGACAATCAATACCAGATGGATCCCGTAGGTATCCAGTGTACGCGTCTGGAGGGTAACTTCCTGAATATCCTGTGGCGGAAGGAGTTTTATAAGAAACTGAACAAGTGTTTCGATATGGCTGGTGTGGCCATTGCAGAGATGAACCTGGCTCCATTGGCACTGGCCGACAGTGTGCTGACCGATGCTGAGCGCCGTTCAGGATGCGCATTGGTAGATATAGGTGCCGACACCACCACGGTAAGTGTCTACTACAAGAACGTGCTGCGCCACTTGGCTGTCATCCCATTAGGCAGCAATAATATCACCAAGGATATTGCTTCCCTGCAGATGGAGGAGAGCAATGCCGAGAATATGAAACTGAAATATGCCAGCGCATGGACGGATAACGGTGAGATCGACAACAATCAGATGATCAGCATCGATGCCGACCGCACCGTGGAATGCAGGAAGTTTGTGGAGATCGTAGAGGGCCGTACAGAGGAGATCATCGAGAATGTATGGTATCAGATACCACAGGAGTATGCCGACCGTCTGTTGGGTGGCATTATCCTTACCGGTGGAGGCTCCAACATGAAGAATATCGAGGTGGCTTTCCGTAACCATACGCACGTGGAGAAGATCCGCATCGCTAAGTTCGTTACACAGAGTATCACCTCAAAAGATGCCGACATCAACGCCCACAACGGTATGATGAACACCGTATTGGGTATCCTTGCCAAGGGTAATATGAACTGCGCCGGCAGCGAGATGAATCCTAACGGCGACTTATTCGGAACGCCCAAGAGCGCCACGACAACTGCTGACATCCACAAAGAGCCCCGCAAGGCCTATGAGATTGGCAGTGGCATCGTCCTCACAGAGGCAGAGAAACAGGCTGCCGAGGAAGAGAAGCGCAAGGCTGAGGAGGCTGCAGAGGCTGCCCGTAAGGCCGAGGAAGAGGCTGCAGAGGCTGCTCGCTTAGAGGCAGAGGCCCAAGAGAAGAAAGACAGTGGACTGAAGAGATTCGGCAGTCGACTGAAGAACATCATCAACAAGATGATTGCTGAGGAATAAGAGACCATACGTTTTAAACATTTTGCAAACAATAACACCTTATATTATATGAAAGATAATACATTCGATATATTAGACTTCGACGATACTGAGAAAGAGAGTAGTATCATCAAAGTCATTGGCGTTGGTGGTGGTGGTGGCAATGCCGTTAACCACATGTTCCGTGAAGGTATTCACGATGTGTCGTTCGTGCTCTGCAATACTGATAATCAGGCACTCAACGACTCACCCGTTCCCGTTCATCTGCAGTTAGGAAAAGAAGGACTGGGTGCCGGAAACAAACCCGAGAAGGCTCGTCAGGCAGCCGAAGAGAGCATCGACGATATCCGCCAAATGCTCGACGACGGTACGAAGATGGCCTTTATCACTGCCGGTATGGGTGGTGGTACAGGTACTGGAGCAGCCCCTGTCATCGCACGTATCAGTAAGGAGATGGATATCCTTACCGTAGGTATCGTGACCATCCCCTTCCGTTTCGAAGGACCGAAGAAGATCGACCAGGCATTAGATGGTGTGGAGGAGATGTCGAAACACGTGGATGCCCTGTTGGTGATCAACAATGAGCGTCTGCGCGCCATCTATCCCGAGCTTACCGTCTTGGATGCCTTCGGCAAAGCCGACGACACGCTCAGCGTGGCTGCGAAGAGTATCGCCGAGATCATTACCGTACACGGACTGATCAACCTCGACTTCAACGATGTGAAGACCGTCTTGAAGGATGGTGGCGTGGCTATCATGTCAACCGGTTATGGAGAAGGTGAAGGCCGTGTCAAGAAAGCGATTGAGGATGCCCTCAACTCTCCGCTGCTGAATGATAATGACGTGTTCAACTCCAAGAAGATCCTGCTGAGCATCTCCTTCTGTTCCGACAAACAGAGTAAGACCGGACTGATGATGGAAGAGATGAACGACGTGAACGACTTCATGGGTAAGTTCGGCAACGACTTCGAGATCAAGTGGGGATTGGCAACTGATCCCGAGCTCGGTGACAAGGTTAAGGTGACGATTCTCGCCACAGGCTTTGGCATTGAGGATGTGGATGGTATGAGCAGTCACTTCACCAAGCGTACCCAGGAAGAGGCCGACCGCATTGCCGCAGAGGAAGAGAAAGCTGCTGAGCGCCAGGATCGCCGTAACCGTTATTATGGCAAAGACGGATCCTCCAGCCAGTATAAGCGTCATCCGCATATCTTCATCTTCCGTCAGGAAGACCTTGACAACGACGATGTCATCTCTGATGTAGAGCAGATTCCAACCTACAAGCGTACCCGTCAGATATTGGAGGAGATCCGCAGTAAGGCTGCCGGCAACATCAAGAAGACCGACAACGAGAGCAAGGAACCCATTCAGGGAACGATTAAGTTTTAAAGCACAGGAATATGATGTTATTCGATCAGATCAGTGAAGATATCAAGTCGGCCATGAAGGCCCGTGACAAAGTGCGTCTGGAGACGCTGAGAAACATTAAGAAAGTCTTTCTTGAGGCCAAGACAGCCCCTGGCGCCAACGACACCTTAGAGGACGATGCCGCCCTGAAGATTATCGCCAAGTTGGCCAAGCAAGGTAAGGAGACCGCCGTTACCTATACACAAGCCGGCAGACAAGACCTTGCCGATGCGGAACTCGCACAGGTAGCTGTATTGGAGAGCTATCTTCCCAAGCAGCTCACAGAGGAAGAGATCACCGCCATCGTCAAGACCATCATCGCAGAGACAGGTGCCTCCAGTATGAAAGAGATGGGCAAGGTGATGGGCATCGCCAACAAACAGATGGCAGGCAAGGCCGACGGACGCGTGATATCCGGCATCGTGAAGGCTCTGTTAGCCTAAGCATCACGCCATACTAAACTATTCCCTTCCCCATTTGAGGAGGGGAATTGTTATTTACCATTCTTCACCAGCCAATAAAATGACATGACCAAACACATTCTTGTTAGACTAAAGAAAAAACAAAGTCTCGTGATGCTCATCATCTGTATGTTATGCTCATGCGGAGGTCATCACTATTCCACGTCGTTACTGACAGCCGACAGTCTAACGGAGGTGAATCCCGACAGTGCCGTAGCGTTATTGCGACAGTTGCGCCCACAGATGCAGCGTGAGCGAAAGGCCGTTCGGATGTATCACCGACTGCTCACCGTCAAGGCGGCTGACAAGGCCGACCAGTTGCAGCCCGTGCCTGACTCCATCCTCCCAATAGTGAGATACTATGAAGGAAGGGGCGACAAGCGTCTGCTCCCCACCGCCTATTACTATGCAGGCCGAACCTACTACGAGTTGCACGACGCGCCGCAGGCGCTCGATTATTTCCAGAAAGCGGCAGAGGTGGCAGGAGAAGACTACGGACTACAGAGTAAAATCTATAGTCAGATGGGATATTTAATGATGATTCAAGGACTTTATGCGGAGATGGTGAAAGCCTATCATGAAGCTTATAAATATTCTCAGTTATCCAAAGACACGATTGACATGATATATAGCTTACGGGATATGGGTACAGCAATGGAATCTCAAGAAAAGCATAAGGAAGCATTAAATTACCTTAAGTCCGCATACAGTTTGGCGAAATGCTATAGGGATTCTTTTCTGATAATGGATTTAGAATTGAGTATAGCTAATCAATACAGATTTATGTACCAGCTGGATAGTGCTAAGACACATGCATTGTCTGTACTCCCAAATATACAACGTTTAGATAGTAGTGCGGTATATTATGTAATAGCCTCCATCTACAAAAGAGCAAACCAAGATGACTCAACGTTATTTTATAGCAAGAAAGCTATAAATCATAGTCATGTCATTGCCAAGGACAGCATTTACAAATATCTGACGCAGGTTTTCATGAACAAGAAAGAAATAGATAGGGCATCTTATTATTTCCAGCAATTTCTTTTTTATGAAGACTCTGCGAAGAAGATAAAACAGACTGAGGCAACAGAACGTGTACACTCGTTGTATAATTATCAGTTACATGAAAAAGAGAGTCATCGCCTTCTTGAGGAAAACACCAATATGCGTCATTCATTAATTCTTGTAAGTGCAGGTCTCATATTCTTATTCATGATTGTGTTGATATTCCTTATCAGTCAGAAGAAAGAAAAAGAAAAACGGCAAATTCGAATTGCCGAAGTGGAACGTATGAAAGACGAGGCCGTGAGAAAATCAGAACTACAGATTACCCAGAATAACCGGCGGATTGTTGAACTAGAGAACCAACTGTCCAGTCTGTCAACAATAAATGAGGAATTACGGAAATCATTGGAAAGAGAAAAAGACAGGCTAGTCTCATCTAATACGATAGCAAAGTTGGGAATGGTAGAACGTGACAAGAAAATGGAGGCCATTATGAATGCCCCCATTTATCGTAGGCTAATGGATGTTGCCCATTCATTATCAAAAGAATCTCTTTCGGATGATGATTGGAAAGAATTAGAGTTGCTTGTAAATCGGGAATATGAAAACTTTACGAATATATTAAGCTCACTAGTAAAGTTGTCAAAAAGCGAGTACAAGATGTGCTTATTGATCAAAATACAAATACAACCTGTTGACATCGCCAACATCTTATGTGTTGATGACTCAACTATAGGTTCACGGCGGAATAGGTTACAAAAGAAATATTTTGGAAAGGGAAAGGCTAAAGATTGGGATACATTTATTCTGTCTATTAGTAGGAGTTCATTTTAATACATCTTTACTATATCATTATTTCAAGAAAATGCTAATGCAAGGAATTTGCAAGGTTTTTTTCTTGGTATTTTTTGAAATGGATGTTATTTTTGCCACGATAAACTAAAAAAATAATGGTATGAAACAACTAACATTCATGATTCTTGGATTGCTTGTATGTATGGTATCATATGCGCAGTCTACAACAGATCCTGATCCAGAAGAAGAGGGAGAGGAAGTTTATCTGTCTGAAGTCGACCCTGTGGGAACATTAGGACAACACAAGTCACCCGCCTTGCTACCACATGTAAGTTACGGCTCGCAGAACCTCTATATTTGGTCGCCATACACCATCGACCTGCTGCAAGTGATCATCCGCGACGAGGATGACGACATTATATATAGTAATGTATGTATGCCGCTCATTCAAGGAATGACCACATTCGCACTGCCCTCAACCGTATGCACTGACATGTATTCCATCGAGCTGATCTATGGCGACCATCACCTGATAGGATATTTCTAAATAGTATTAAACTTAAATTGAACAGATTATGAGAAAGTTTTTATTAATTACGGTTTTCTTTGCATTCACTTCTTTATTATTCACCTTTTGTTCATGTAGTAAAGATAATGAACAAATGATCACAGATAATAACAACATTGCCCAACCAGATTTTACAAATAAGACATTGATGGAACTGAAGAAGTTTAACCAAGAACTTGAGTCATCAAAAGAAAACATCAATACACGTAGCGGTCTTTTTCATTTCTTTAGAAGGTTAGGTAATACCATTAGTTCAGATGTCTGCGGTTCGATAAGAGGTATTAAAAAGGGAATTCATATTGTCCCAGGGCACGTGGTTGTCAATCTCCTTACTGTTGTAACAGAAACATGGAACAGTTCCAAAAAAGCATATCAAGAAGAAAGTCAGGAACAGGCACCTGATGAAGAAGATGTGTTTGATGGTTACAAGGTTTACTGTAGGACCAATATAGATTTCGAGGATATTGACTCCCTACAACTTATAGACAGTCTCGTAACCTACAATAATTATACGGTCAACACTATCGGGGACAGTCTTTACAACCAAATTCTGATACCCTCCTCTATGACGACCCTAAAACAGATTGGCATTGCCCATAATGATATTTTAGAGGAATGTTACTTAAGTATAATAGACAACAATGGTCAAAATAATCTGCTTCAATGGGATGAGCCATACTTAGAAGAGCCTGATTATGAGGAGAACGAATACTTGGACAGCGAGGAGTTTGAGGAAGATTACTATCTGACAATAGAGAAAGTTGACAGTTGTTGTGATCTATCTGGGTTTAATTATCAGACCTACTTAACCTTATATCCTTTTGAGTCCCAAAACGTCCATCAGACAGCATCACTTTTGTTATATGCCTTACAGAATACCGTAACTTCTATGACAGACGTAATAAGTCTCGCCAACGGATATATTAGTATCATAGAGGCAAATAATGATTTTACATTGGAAGAAAAGATACAGATATATTCTGGGTTGATTGTTGCGGTATATAGTTATAACTTGTGGTCTAACAGAATAGATGGAACTCTACAATGATTAGAAAGAAAAGGATTATTATCATTATCATCCTACTGCTCCTGCCTGTCATTCAGGCGGGAGCACAGATCGTAGTGAGGGATAGGAACACAAAGGAACCAATACCCTATGTCTCTGTTCTCAAAATAGATGGAGGCTACATAGGATATACCGATGATCGAGGGATACTGCCAAATCCTGGTAAAGCTTCCAGCCTCCTGTTGTCATGCTTGGGATACAAGACGCTGGATGTCTCTATAAATGATATTGACAAAGGAAAGGATCTGTATATGATACCCGTTTCTTACCCGTTGGCAGAGGTGGTGGTAGAGAAACCGGAGGTCAGCCGTCTGAAACTGACATGTTTTGGCCGTCAATACGTAGTAAGCAGTAAACCGGTAAAGGCGGCAAACAGTACAGAAGCTCATGATCTGTTTCTAATGGAAGAAGCATGCATCCTATACATACCTTATAACGAGAATAGCATTGGCGTAACGACATCACGGAATCTTGGGTATAGGATGATAAGCGGTGAGATTACCCATTATTGGAATGACTATGGCTATGAAGTTGGAATAAGCAGACATACAATACTTGACTTAGTAAGGAATAAAGACAAATATGTTCTTGAGCAAAGCGGAAATGTCACGAAGGCCTTTCCCAAAGCAAAAAAACCATTTTTCAAGAATATAACCATACTCAAGGACAGCCTTACACATACCATTCAGGTCTATTATGAGGAGGCGAACGGTTATTCCCGCTCGTTCCAATATGTAGGTGAGGATGGTAAGGATATACATGTAAAAGGCAGAAGGAATGGATCATTGATTCATGAGATATATCGTTATAGGCCGAATAAAAAAACGACAATGGCTGACTTAGTGGCTTATAGCGAGGCCATCGTTCATGATGGGATAGATAAACAGACGCAAGATCCATTTTATCTGATGACGGTTAATGAATACTATCCGGTAAAAGCAGAGTATCTGACAAAGGAGGAATACAAGGAAGAGAAAAAGCGGGAGCTGAAAGCCACGCAGGAAGAAATAGAGATTATAAAACAGAAAGCACAGGTACAGGATTTATCTCCGGTCGTTAAGGAAAAATTAGATAAGTTGGATCAATTAGATCAAAGCGGGATTCTGAAATGATCTGCTAGATTTTTACTCTTGGATGATTTGGAATTTTAAGAACAATTTGTTATCTTTGCAGTACAACCTGAAACCATCATGATTATGAGACAATGTGTAACAACACTGCCCCGTTCATCGGGATATGTCATCCCGATGTCAGTAAGGATCAACTGGGGACGGTTCTGAAATGATCCGTTCCTGTAAGATTCATATAAGTGTTCATTAATCGCATCTAACAAATGATCAGAAAAAACATGATTCTCTTTGCAGAAATGTGAAATATTCTCTATATTTGCCAAAGATAACAACCACTAAGAAATAGATATAAGTCAAAGTCAACATAATAACAATAATGAGAAGGAGGAGAAAGATGGAGTTATGGCGGATGATAAACGGATCATTTCAGAACCGTCACCAAATGATCCTATTTGTGATAAAAAACAACATTAGGGATCAAAGCAGGACGAAGCTGAAATGATCCCAGAGATTTAAAACCATTGAAAGAAAGATATAACAAAAGAGAAATAATATGAAAAGAACAAGTATTTGCTTCATAATCATCTTTTTGCTGAGTATCAATAAAATCTACGGTATTGTTAAAGATAACAACAATAAGACAGAAGGACACATCATCATGAATGATGGAAGAGAGTATAGGGGGCACATAAAAATGCCCAAAATCTACACAAAATTGTTACAAATTACACTTCATGACAACAATGAACAGATAGAAGTACCTGCACAAGATGTTAAGGTGCTTGACGTTTGGAGGCCTTTACACGCTGATAAAGTGCATCGCTTTGTTTATAGGCCCTATAAGGCAAAAGATTTATTTTCCGGCATGAAAGAAAAGACATCAAAACCTATTTGGATGTGCATTGAGGCTTCGGGGGATAACGTAGTATTCTTTTCCAGCGGCCATTACTACTCCATGGATATGGACGGAACACTGGTAATAACCAGTGAAAAGGGTTTCATTACTCTCTACGGACTTAAACGGGGGAAAACAGATGTTACCCTTATCGGTCCCATAAAATTTGGGACAAAACGATTGAGAAAAGCACTCATGAAATTTCTGGCCGACGATCCCGTCTTGTGTACGAAGCTCAAGGAAAAGGTAATCAAGCCTTCTGACTGGAACATAATTGCAAATCAATATAATCCTGCAAGGTAACATGAAAAAGGTTATAATTCTTTCTTTATTTGCCATCTGTGCCCTTACGACAGGTGCAGATACCGGCGACACTTACGTGGGAATACAGACAGCCTGGGCAACAAAATTGAAAATACCAGGATTTGGGGCAAATATACAGCAAGACTTAAGTGACTATTGCCGTTTAGGATTATTGGTTAATTACTTCCCTAAGCATAAAGGGATCACATACCTGAATAGCAACATTGACACTCGCTATTATTTCCCCTTGAATAAACTGTGGCGCATTGGCCCCTTAATCGGAGTGACAGTATTTTACTCTTGGTGGAAGGACAAAATACCTGATGGAGTATTATTCGAGAATGAAGATAAGTCGCATGATCTGAAAACGGGACTAAATCTCGGTACAGGGGTTGAGTATCTTATTAACGATGACTTCGTGCTAACTGGTGACTGCCGATACCAGTTCATCTCCGGAGAGAATCAATTACTTCTTTCTATTGGCATTTCATACTTCTTTTAAATAGTGTCTTTTCCGTTCATCGGGATATGTTATCCCGATGTCAGTAATGGCGGATATGCTATCCGGATCAACTGGGGACGGTTCTGAAATGATCCGTTCCTGGGATCAACTGGGGACGGTTCTGAAATGATCCGTTCCTGTAAGATTCATATAAGTGTTCATTAATCGCATCTAACAAATGATCAGAAAAAACATGATTCTCTTTGCAGAAATGTGAAATATTCTCTATATTTGCCAAAGATAACAACCACTAAGAAATAGATATAAGTCAAAGTCAACAACATCAATATTATTTGGGAAATGAAAAAATATATATTATTAGCCTTTGTTACATTATTAACATGGAGTGCTGCTACGGCACAAAAGTGGTATATTACCCCACAAATAGGTATTAACCTGTCGGATTTACAGGGAAGTGATAAACATGATTATTTTAATACTACAACAGGTTTTGTCGGTGGTGTAGAGGTAGAACGACGTCTTAATGATCGATTAGGAATCTCTCTTGGAGGCTTCTATTCCATTAAGGGGAGTAATCCTAATATTACATATGTGAATATTGAAACGAGGGAGAATGTGAAAGTCCTTGACCATCATTATCACTATGAACAGATTAAGTTGAGTTATTTGAGTCTTCCCCTTCTTGTTAATTTTCACTTATGGAAAGGACTTACCTTAAAAGGAGGTATCCAGTATAGTCATAATATCAGAGCACGTGAAAAAAGGCAAGGTGAGGGATATATATCTCCACTAATTAATAGTTATTTTGTTGGGACACCAACAAATCATTCTGTTATAGCCGATTTTTATCGGGGAAAGAAGCCTCAAGCCCCTACATCGGACAATATGCCAGATCCAGAAAGAATAGATGGGCATTCTACTAAAGGCATAAAAAGTTACATTCATGCTGCAGACATTGCTATTCCATTGGGCATCTCTTATGAGTATAAACATATTGTTTTGGATGTGCGTTACCAAATAGGACTCACCAAAGTATTCCGTCAGAGGAACTGGGAGTTGGGCGTTGATAGAGAGGATAATATTAAAAATGCCTGCACAAGTATCACCATAGGATATAGGTTTGGCTTATAAGATCAAATCGGGACGGAGCTGAAATGATCCCGTTTAGACATCAGTCAACTCTCACAACTCACTGGTATCAGCTACAGCATGATCAATCGTTTAAATCATCAAAAAACAAGGATGGAAAATGGAGAAAATGATTACTACAGCAACAAAAGAAACTCATAAACGGCTCTCTACATATCCAGAAAACAGATCATTTCGGAACCGACAGATCATTTTCGCGATAATGATATTGGGACTTGTAATATCCTGTATGGACAGTAACAATGATGATTACGTAGAGGACACTGTTCCTGCTTCACCTACAAATGTTCGTGCAGAGTTAGATAATGAAAAGTCGAATGTAAAAGTCTCCTGGGATGAAGTCAAAGGTGTGAAAAATTATTGGGTTTATCGCAGTGACTGTCCCTACGAAGGTTTTGTACAGGTAGCTAATAACGTTTACGACAATTATTGGATTGACACAAACCCACTTAAAGGTGGTAACTATTATATTGTACCTAAAATCCGCAACTATCATCCAATACACGATTAAGGGTAGATTTATGAGTCGTTAGTAGCAGCTTTCAGTAAAAAGCAACAGCACAACATCAATATGTAGCCACCATCCCCTTACCCCACG
>Ga0256405_10001318_pt1 | contig 68614 bp, 50 predicted proteins | sample RumenRJG_02DNA_FD_189096 | JGI IMG/M metagenome (GOLD analysis project Ga0256405, IMG submission 189096) | Bovine rumen microbial communities from Lethbridge, Alberta, Canada - RJG_02 | ecosystem: Host-associated > Mammals > Digestive system > Stomach > Rumen | place: Canada: Alberta... | reverse complement strand
GCGTTGTATACCATCCCATCCTTTTTTGTTTGCGAATGCCACGTTGTTTACGGGTTTTTTCTTTGGCATATACTTTGTATTGTGGATCGAGGTACCCGTTATGGCCGTTAAAGATCGTTGGAAGACATTTGGCAAAAGCGTCGGCAGAGCCTTCGCGAGTTTTGGCCGTTCCATGGCCACGACCGCACGCGTGGTCGCTGGGAGTGAAGAGCGCGTCGATAGCGAGGGCAACTCCAACTTGAAGAAAACCTGGTCCCAAACCGGGCGAAGCTTTGGCATGGCGGGGCAAAACCTTGGCAAAGCCGCGGAAGAGACGGCGGAACGTATCGTCAAAGACGAGTCGAAAAAGGAAGAAGAACCCGCGAAAGAGCCCGAATACGACCCCATCATCATCGACGAAGAAAAGAAGTCGGAATGAGTGAAGCGTTCCAAATGGGAAAGCCTCCGACATTTGGTCAGAGGCCTTTCTTTATTCGCTGGGTGAGGATGGGTCGATGAGCGCATAGGCGTCTTTTTCTAAGTCGAGGGACAATTCGAGATAAGGGCGGTGTTCTTGTAGGTAGCACCGGACATCGCTTAATGCCCGGAAGAAGGTGCTGCGCGAGATATGCAGACCACTTAGGAGCTCGTCGCGGGAGAAGCTTCCTTTTTCTTGCAAGGAAAACATCATTTCCAACACGACCGTAATACGCTGGTTTGAGATTTTGTTGCCTCCTTTTTTGAAAGCAGCGCCGCTAGATTTGGGGTTTCCAAGTTCGAACACCATGATTGTTCAGTATACGGTTCCATAGTTTCAAACAATGGGATTGCAAACCACGGGAAAAATCTTTGAATCATCCGATGGCATCGAATAAAATTCAAGCATGGCAAAAATGCCTCTTTCCAAATACGTCGCCGAGAAAAGAAAGCGGCGGAACCTCACCCAAAAGGAACTGGCGGAACTTCTTTATTACACCCCACAGGCTTTGTCGCGATTCGAATCCGTCGATAGCGCCTTCCCATTGGATCAAGCCGATGCCTTATGCAAGGCGCTAGATTGTTGCCTTGACGAAGTGGTGCGCCGCCAAATCGAGGATACCCATTATGCGCCACTTCCTTTCGAATTAAGCGAACTAGGCGAATATCTAAGCGCCCAACGAAGGTTCCGCTCCATCAGCCAGGAGGAGATGGCGGAAGAATGCGACATTTCCACGCGCAGCTTACGCAACTACGAAAGCGGGAAAAGCATGATTTCCCTGCAAACCCTGGATGTGTTTTGCTCCAAACTCGGTATTTTGCCTTCGGAATTAAGCAAGCCTTTAGAGGTTTCCCAACAGATGCCCCCAAGGCAAAGAAGGCGGTGGATTTTGCCTTTCTCCCTTACGGGGGTAGGGGCGATCTTGATCGTCTTGGTCGTCGTGCTTGTGGTGAACTATATGCGTCCCATGCCCGTGGACGATCCTTCTTCCACGAGTCTTAGCGTGGATTCCATGCCCAATTCCATCTATAGCGAGGACTCCGAGCCCATCGTCATCACCAGCGAGGTGGAATCCTCCTCGGAGGACCATATTGGCAAATACGGTTTGGAAATCCATGCAGGGGTCCCGAATTTCCTCCAGGTTTCCTATCCGACCAACCGCTTCACCAAGATCGGCGAGGCGATCGTGATCACCTTGTCCGATGCCTATGATGAGACGACCGTCCATCTGAATAAACGCGATGAGTGGGACATCCAACCGGTGCTTAAGAACAATTCGATGGAATTCTCCTTCGAACGGGTCGGACCCAACCAGATCGAGATGAAGTTGCTCGCGGGTGAAAACGGGGGTGGGACGCCGTTAAACATCTCCCTGTATGATGCGTGGCATTATAACCTTGGCTTCTTCTATTACCGGACCGAAGAACCGGTCTATCTTGAAAAAGACGTGGACCATGCTTTCCCCGTGGATGGAGGCAAAGTGCACTGCGATCTAAAAAGCGAGGTCAACGTCCGCCTCAGCGATAGCCCCTATGTCCAATTCATGCTCAATGCTTCCTATAACGGCTTATATAACACCTGGTCGGAGGAATGCGTTCCTTATTACATCTGGGGTGTCTATTACCACGCGACCTGCCGTTTTAGCTCGCATAATTGGCCCGCGACGCTTTCTTCCGTTGGAAACAAAGGAAGAATAGAACTCCCCAAATCCATTGAGGTTAACGACGTCTATATCTATGGCATGCTTCAAGTCGCCGAAGACATCTCATCTCCGAAACGCTATTCCCTCGAACCGTTGCATATCCATATCCTGCGATATTAAAGGAGCCAGTTGACGCTTGACTAGCAAGATATGTTTTCGCGCCGATGCATCTTATAGGCCCCTTAAAAAGGGGAGTCAAAATTCTAGGCTGACTAGATAGGGATAATTTACGTATTGACCTTCAAAACCCGTTCTATATAATAGAAGCCGAAAAAAGCAAAACCAGAGTGATCTGGCGACGCAAAACTAGAGGGTCTAGTAATAGACAGCCAGTTGCCACGAAAGAAAGGGCACTGGCGTTTTTAATGGGAATTGACCTCAAACGGAAAAACATCATGAAAATCACTGCTTTGACCAGTATGGTGATTTTCACGTTGTTCACGGTCTTCTCCGGAACGATGGCCTGGTTCCTTTCCAATCAGACTTACGATAACGGCGGCAATAATATCCAAGTCGGTGTCATACAAAGCAGCATCTCTTCGATTACATTCCATGCCCAAGTCGGTACCAAGACAGTCGATGGAACGAATTATTATTTATTCGAGGCAGCCCCGTATGCTTCGCTGACAATCGGGGAAAAGAATACGCCGTCGGACTTAGTCTTCAACCCCGAGTCTGGCGCTTACAAGGATTGGGAGGCCAAGCAGGAAAAGGACCGCAAAGCGACCCTTTCGACTTATAGCCTTTTGTCTCAGGATCAGCCATTGTTGATCCTTTTCCACGTCATCCCTTATACCGCGGATAGCCCTAAGAAGGTTGTCTTGGATTTTAAAACCGAAAGCGAATATCTCGGATCTGCCCAAAGCGTCACTCGCGATGACAACCCGTTAAGTTCTATCGTTCAGTTCCATTCCGTCGGATTTACCCAAGCTAACGCCTTGCCTTCTGGTGGCGCTTATGAAAGCGCGACTCGTTCCTATGCGGCCACGTATCGTTATGGCGAGGTCCGTGGCATAACCTACGATAAGAAGTGGGCCGACGTCCAAAGCAATGCCTCAGTCAATTACGATGACGACGGCGTGATCAATATCTTCAGCAATCTCGACGGTAATGGCGTCCCTTCCTCCACGGTTTATACCGAGATCGGCGTTGTCATGAATTTCAGCATTCCCTCGCTTGAGTATATCTACAACCATTTCCTTGGCGAAGAGGTCCTCGACGATGACATCTTCTTCAATTGGGATTGGATTATGGAGGTCTAAAGATGAGGAAGCCGTTGATCCTTCTTGCTCTTGGCCTCTGTGCTGGTGCGACGCTTCTCGGCGGCGTTTTTGGTGCATACGCTTGGTTTCAAGATCAAGCTGCGGTGCCAGAACAAGATAGCTTGGTAGGCGCTTCCCAAGGTGCTTATTTCGCTCGTGGCACGGGCGTGGAAGGTGACCCCTATATCATCAATAGACCCATCCATCTTTATAACCTCGCCTGGTTACAATACATCGGTTATTTCAACGATGCGAAAGCACCATATTATTTCGCTTTGGACAGCCAGGATGGCACGAATACCTTAGATATGAGCGGATGGGTCATTCCGCCCATTGGCACGACTGCTTATCCCTTCATTGGCAACTTCGAGGGAAATAATGAGACAATCGCCAACCTCACGGTCGATAATGTCATCGGCGCGGATCACATCGTAAAAACCCCGACGCTTGTCGATGGTAATGCCAAAGATTCAAACGGTGTTTTGAAAACGTACATTAAAGACGGGCAAACCGGCACTTTCCAAGATAGTACCGTTGATATCATGGGCCTATTTGGGGTTACCGGTGAATATCAAGGCATGGTTCACGTCAGTGCGGAGTATGCCGACGCCAACATAATCAGTTCCGTTGCTTTAGACGGCTTAAAGGTGAGCAGTGGCAGCGAAGCCACATTGATCGGTCTTGCCTGCGGCTATGATAATGCCACATTCAGTGGCGTCGCCATCAATGGCTCCGAGCTTTACGCTAAAGACGGCGCCGCGGCAATTGGATCGATTACGACGAACCTTTCGGACTACTCTCTCGTTGGATACGCTACGGAGAAAGCGCTCCGTAAGTGTTTTGTACGCGAAGACACCGCCTCTCTTCCAAAAATCGATAACCCCAATACGGATTTGGGTTTACAAGAGTGGGGCGGCAGTATCGATATGCTTCATCTTTATACTCAGCTCGCTCAGATCCGTGACACTCATTCGAGCGGCGGGGCGATTCCGGCAACCTCGGCTTTTACCTATCCAACGAGAAAATATATCACCGATGGAGTTGAGGATACTTCAAGAACGACGACGACAACGGACAATAGAACCGTCGACGGATACTACTATAGGTACGAAGGAAATCAGCTTGCGGAAAATGACCCCCAGCACAATAATCCTGTCTACGCATCATTCACCTTCGCCCGTGAGTTTGGCGACGATAATTATTCTTATTACGTAGACGGAGAAGGCCAGAGTACCAAATACAACTGTCTTTACGGTGCGAAAACATTTGCCATTCCGAATGCGACGGCGGTTACAGATACTGAAACATGTTCACAATTTCGCATCAATAAGGGTTCCCAGTATTTGACGGTAACCAATAAGAACGGGAAATACACTATTGGGAGTACAACGACCGCAAATGACGGTACAGTATTTTACTTAGATCCCAGCAATCGCCTTGTTTGCACGGTGAGTAGCAAAAAAATTTATCTCCGCAACAATAGTGGGACGTTGACAACAGCCACAACTGAGTCCAGCGGATCCATTTGGTCGTGGGACTCCACAAAAGGCAACCTAAGCACTGGAGACTACTTCCTTACTTATGACTCTGGATGGAAACTGGTTTACTCCTTTTCGACCCCTTACTATACGATTCGAGCTAAAAATGCTGCTGCGGGAAGAGGGTATTTGGCACGTTCGAGTTATTACGATATGACCACTAGTAACGAGGCGGGGGCACAAAAATGGGGGTATGGAAACGTTAAGACCAGCAACGTTCCAAATGGGGCAAACGGTTATTACGATATCACTAAGAATCCTAATTCATCCGGCTACCGCGACGTTCTTGGATATTATGGTAATTACTATGATTTTCAATGCTATTACGACTCAAATTATTTTGTCACTCTGGCTTCCGGGCAGGCCACAGGCGAGGGAAAACTAGTTGGAAACGGAAGATATCTCGTTTGGGATGGCAGCTCGTTTTCTACGAGCACCGATCAAGCAAGCGGTACGACCTTTGAAGTGGTTCGTCGCACCCCAACGCTTCCCACATATAATCTCGCACTTCCTGCGACGGGTACTTCCGCCAGGGTAACAGTAAGCAGAACCGAAGACGCTTCTTACACGACTTATGACACCTATTTTCCTCTACTCATGGAACCGAATACATTCAAACCGATGAACGGTTACGTTGATCCTGAGGATCAAAGCGGGTTAAAAAAATACAATACGGGATATATTGTTTCCGGGGCAAATGATACGACCAGTTCTGCATACCAGCGCGCGTGGGGTGATATCCGTATTTCTGCCTATCGTTACAGCTCCTTAAAAGATCGTACCAATGTGAAAACAAGAACAGCATATTTAAATGGGAAGGAATCGACCGACTCAGGCTGGGTGACGCTTGCGAATGTGTCGCAGGCCGCTAACTATAAATTCCAAAAATACACGGCTTCTCATGCTAAGATGCAGGATCTCCTGGATGCGTCCTCCGATTCTGGATATATTCACGGCCTTCACTTTATGTCCGCGCAGATTTCCAAGGCGAATCTCGCGAGCATTGGCAAAGCTGTCGTTTTGGATGGCAAAGCGCCTAAGGTTGAGAACGCCCAAGGTGTCTTGGAGGATCAGGCCTCGGTTTATTATGACTACCAAGTTCCAGAAGATTCCGTTGACTTCAACCTTAAATCCTATGGCTACATTAATTTCTTTGCCGGTTCATATTTTAGTGGCAACAACTGTTTCTTTTCCTTGCATCAAGTGGATCGCGATGCAAATAATGACATCGACGATATCCGCGAAATCAGCAAGGTTTATTGCCCGGATTACAAAGACAAAAGCGGGAACTATTTGCTTGGTGACGAAGATCATCCATATATTTACCAATACGCCTCTGGGAAGTGGTCTTCTTATTCGATAGTAGATGGGAAGTGGGTCTGCACTCCAACAAGTTCCGAACCTGACCATGGTCCGCTGTTATTTGATTGTGCTTGGATTACAGCGAGAGGAACCATGTCCGATGCTTGTTTGTACTACTTTGAGATTCCCGTTAACGCCGGTGAATATGCTTTGGGTTCTGTTGCTGGCCGTAATGGCGCCTATCTCCTTTATTTGGATATCGGGGCAGGCGCAGCAAACTACAAAGACGTCACCCAAAATGAAAACATCTTAATTTCCATCACTGAACTCGAATTCCCAATCGGTGTCGATTTTGTTGATCTTACCTCAAACCCCAGCGATATGGATTTAGTCGCTCCTGGAGGTAGCAGTGCGGTAGTCGCAGTGACGCGCGCTACGACTACTGCCGTTGCGACGAAATATACATACACGACGGACGCCGAAACAAAAGAAAGCGTGTTAACCCTAACCAAAGCGGGGAACGATCCTCCGAGCATGCCTGCTTCCACGTTTGCACTCGAATACGCAGATGAGTCTGCCAGCGCGAAATATTTGTCGGATACTTTATCCCTTGATTCGTCGGCAACTTATACCATCACGATGGAGAGAGAAATCATCCAGTCTTACAACCCGAACATGGGCTCTGGAACATTGACGTTTGCCTATGTGGAAAAGTACACGATCAGCAATGGTAAGAACGGAAGGAGAATCCAGCTTCCTAACGTGGCTGAAAACGGTGCGGAATGGACGTTGCTTTCCGGCTCTGGCAGCGCAAGTTGCACGCAAGAGGGGTTAGTTACGTTTACCGGCACTGGAAACGTCGTTGTTCAGGCGACATGGAGCAGCTCTTCACAGATTGGGGCCGTAACGAATTGGACGCCCTTATCATCGAACAATCCTAAGGGAAGCGAAGAGAGCCCCATTGTCGAGTTCCATTTCATCGACTATAGCTTGGGCACCGCAACGCCTCCAAATGTCGTCGTGACCTACACCTATACAGGAACGAAAGACCCGACCACGAAGCAACAGTCCTTCGTTTATAACATCAATGTCAGCAACTCCTCCGGCAAAGATGTCATTCTCGTCATCGATGCTTTGAAGCTGTCGTTCCCAACGGAAAGCACGACAACATACAGCGTGACGATCACCTATGGTGGAAATACATACGTAGTGGGAAACAAGGGGGACACCTTCACAATTCCCTCTTCCGCCGCATAAACAATTAGGCGCCGCATATCCAATCGCGATTGCGGCGCTTTTTTGCAGGACAAGATAACGCTAAAGAGCCGGGAGTTAAGTCCAGGCTTTTAAGTGGGACAGTACCCCAGATTGGGACAAAGGCCTGCCGTCTCCTTGGCTTGGGTGGTGGTCATATTGTTTGCAAAAGTATCAAATGATACCATAGTGGATGCACGAACCCGAAGAAAGTCCTCGTTATATCGTTTCACGAGGCGGAAGGCGAATGAAAATGAAGAAAAATACAATAGCATATTGTCCGTTCTGTAATTCGAACCAGCCGTTTGAATCGACTGTGGTTTCATATGACGCGAATGTTCGTGGCGTGCGTTTTACTGCAAAGCGTCACCAGACTAAGTGTTGCAAATGTGGGCAAGACATTTACGTTCCCGAGATCATGGATTCAGATTTACAGGAATCCTTCGAGCAATATAAATCCATTTCCGGGTTGCTTACCGCTAAGGAGATCAAAGCGTTTCGCAAACAGCATGGTCTCTCTGCGGTTTCCTTGGCGCGCTTGTTGGGCTTAGGGGATAAAACCATCACGCGTCTAGAGAATGGGGACATCCAAAATCGTTCTACGGACCGTGAAATCCGTCTGCTCATGCTTTGCTATGACGAACTGGAGCCATTGCTTTCCAAAGGCGTCGATATTGCGAATTTGCTGCATGCCCGGCTTAGGATTCTCTCCTGGGGTCTAGTTAAAACTTATTCCTTGCCCATCAGCGCTCCGCTGATCCAATCCACAAAGCGGTGGGGGAAATGCAGCTTACCGTCTGATGAAACAATAAGTTCAAGCAAAGATCCGCTGTCTTTGCTCGCATGAAAGGTGGCCCATTATGAAAAGCATCGACATTATCAACATAGCCATTGATCGAATCGTATCCTCCGTGACAAACCGATTGGTCGGTTCCTCGAAGCCAATTTCGTGTAGTTTTAGCATGTCGCCATCCGTAAGCGTTCCGGCTAAGGACCGCTTGGTAGGGCATCTAGTAGTTCGCGCTCAAGCTGAGACCTATATGGAGATTGAAGTCCGTGCCACGGGCGAATTCAACGTTCCGAAGCTCAAGGCAGACGATCCTTCTTTCGCGGAAATCAAGAGGCTGGCCATGGCAACCATGTACCCCTATGCCCGCGCCGCCATAGACCAAGTTGCCTTAACAATGGGCATGTTTTCTTTGAATCTGCCTATTATCGATACACGCGAATTCTTCAGCGACAATCAAGTCACATTGATCGAAGAGTAAATAAGCCGATTAGTTCATAACTCTTTCTGCTTTTTGAGGTGCGCTGCTTTGCGCTGCGGCTGCTTGCATGGACATCCGGGCTTCCACTAAAAAACCGGACGGAAGAATCCGCCCGGCCCCTTGAGGGGAGGTGGCACCCCCGGCTTGGGGCGAAGTTGCCGTCGCGCCTCCGGCTCGGGCTTGCGGGGATTAGCCGCTTACCCTACAATAAAGCTGCGAATTGGGTCCCGGTTAAGGGACCTTTTCTCCTACACTTAGAGCCGAGGAAATAGCTTCCCTCCTATGAATAATTCGTTTCAGGGGTAATATCCCTCGCGGATTCCCGGAGAGAGGCCATGGCCTCGGCTTTCCCTTTATAGGCATATAGGGGGAATGGCGGATCAGCGCGAGGACCTTTTTGAGCCATCAGCTCGGGTGCAAAAATGCGCGGTCCGCGCCTTTGGAGGAGTGCGTTTAACCCTAATGCGAAGCGGCTTCGCTATCGCGCGTATGACTTGGAAAAAGCGCTTGCCAACGGAAAAAGCGGACCCCGGAGGGTGCCAAATGCCGGAAAGGATGGTCTATGAGATGATAGACGGTGAAGCGCCCGTGCTGGCGTTCGACGTCTCGAAGGGATGCAGCCATTGCCAGGGCTTCTCCTCGTTCGGGAAGCCGATTGGCAAGCCAATCAAGGTGGCGCATACGAAAAGTGGGATGGCGGCCGCGGAGGGACTCTCCGAAGCGCTTGAACGGAAGACGGGAAGGAAGCCCAAGGTGGCCATGGAATCCACCGGCGTATACTCCAAGCCCGTCATAAGGTGGGCGGAATCGCTGGGGCTGGAGGTCTACCTGATATCGCCCTTGGAATCGGCGAAGGTCAGGAAAAGCAGGGTCAGGCCGACGAAGACGGATGCCCTGGACTGCGGAGTGATAGCGGAGGTCGCCTACACCAGAAGCCTGAGGAGGGTCACGCCCAAATCCTCCCTTTACTCCCAACTGTATTCGCTTTCGAGAAGGCGGTCCGCGGTCGTCAACAGGCTAACCACGTCGAAGAACCAATACAGGAAAAGCCTCGATGCCGTCTGGCCCTTGCTCGACGAAGCCTGCGATCCCTTCAGCGGCTACGCGATCTGGGCCGTGGGCAGATACAGGCATCCGGCCAATCTCGCCAAAGCGAGCGAGGAGAAGATAATCCGAGCCATCGATAAAGCGAGCCTGAAAACGGGACCTGCGTCGAAAAAGGCCATCGTGGCCAGGCTCGTCGCCTATGCCAGGGACGCCCTGAGCGGATGCTGCCCGGAAGATGGCGAGGTCGATTCGCTCCTCTCCGCCCTCGACGACGTGATCAGGGACATGAGGGCCTTGGACGAAATAACCAGCCGATTGCTCAGCCTTGCCAAAGGGTTGCCCCATTTCGCCCAGATCCTGTCCATCGACGGGACGGGCGACGTCCTAGCCGCGTTGCTTTGCGCGGAGATAGGGGAGCCGTCGAGGTTCTCCTGCCGGAACGGCTTGGTCGCATACGCGGGGCTGGACCCGACGATCCTCCAGTCGGGCAGGAACGACGGCCTGCATTATTCCATAACGCGGAAGGGCAACGCGTTCCTCAGGAAATACCTCTACCTCGCCGTGGAGAATATGATCATGTCCAAAGCGGACAACGCGATAACCGAATTCTACTCGAAAAAGAAAAGCAGCGGCCTTTGCCACAAGGCGGCTGCGACGGCGGCCTGCAGGAAGCTCCTAGTCACGATCTGGGGAATGCTTCGCGGCGGGTCCTTCTTCGAGAGATAGTCTAGCAAACCGCAGGGATTTTAAAAGGGATTTTATGCCCCGTTTTCGGCATGCCCTCAAAAGAGAAAGCCCAAAAAGAGAAAAAACCAGTTGACTGGGCTTATCCTATTTTACACCTCTACTTTCTACGCCAATGGTCGAGGACCGTCACGAGGATGATCAGCAGGACCGTCAAGGCGTAGGCCAAGGTCTCTATGGCCGCATCTCCTTTCTCCGGGGGACGCCACCTTTTTCGAGTAGGGCATAACGCGCCTCCTCACCCTACCTTTAGGCGCGAAAACGCAAAAAGTGCGAAACTTTTTATATACAGGTCGCGACTAGAAATGGAATCTGTTGCTTCGATTGGCGATTTTAGGCAATGTTATTTGCCCGCTTCCGCGTTGCTTCGCGTATGATTGTTGGGCTTTTGCTATCGGAGGTGCTTCCATGATCCAAAACAAATTCGAAACCGTCGTCCAGCAACTGAAGTCCCGCGTTTTGTGCGAAGTGGCGAAAGACTATTGGGATGGCACCTTAGAAGAGAAACGCCATTACATCCCCAAGATCATCTCCCCGGGCCCGAAGTCGACGATGCGTTGCTGCATTTATAAGGAACGGGCCATCGTCGAGGAACGTGTCCAACTCGCTTTAGGGGGCGATAAGAACAACCCGAACCTCTTAGAGGTTATCGAAGCGGCTTGCGACCAATGCCCCATCGGTGGCATTCGAGTCACCGAGCTTTGCCGCGGTTGTCTGGCACACCGTTGCGAACAAGCCTGCCATATGGGGGCGATCTCGTTTGGGAAAGACCTCCGTTGCATCATCGATAAGAACAAATGCGTCAACTGCGGCATGTGCATGAAGGCGTGCCAGTTCGGGGCCATCATCAACGAGCAGCGCCCCTGCGAAGCGGCCTGTAAGATTCATGCGATCCATGCTCGCGAAGACGGTATCACCGAGATTGATGAAGAAACCTGTGTGCGGTGCGGGCAATGCTCGTATAACTGCCCCTTCGGCGCGATCATGGACAAGTCCTACATCACCAAGTGCATCGACATCATCAAAGGCAGCGCGGAGGGAAGCGCATATAAGACGTATATGATCGTCGCTCCTTCCATCACCAGCCAATTCCATTACGCCAAGCTTGGCCAAGTGGTCGCGGGCATCCATAAGCTTGGATTTACTCAAGTGGTCGAAGCCTCTTCCGGCGCGGACTTAGTCGCCTATCATGAAGCCCATGATTTAGCCAAAGAAGGATCCTGCACTTCCAGCTGCTGCCCCGCCTTCGTGGAATATATCCACAAGGCATTCCCTTCCTTAGAAGGAAAAGTATCCAAGAACCTCTCCCCGATGGCCGCGATGGCGCGCGTCATCAAAGAGAAAGACCATAGCGCCAAAACCGTCTTCGTCGGTCCCTGCATCGCCAAGAAGATGGAGATGTTCCGCGCGGATTCCGCCCCGTTTGTCGACTGTGTCATCACCTTTGAAGAACTCGAAGCCCTGCTTGATAGCAGGGAGATCGACGTTACGTCCCTGGAAGAGGTGGCGTTAGACAATGCTTCCTACTTTGGCCGTATCTTCGCCCGTTCGGGTGGTTTATCCGAAGCGGTGGAAGAAGCCTTGAAAGAACAAGAGAGCTCTTTCAAACTCACCCCCGTCAAAGCCAGTGGCCTCGACCAGTGCCGCTTGGCCCTCAACCAGATGAAATCGGGTCGTTTGCAGGGTAACTTCATCGAAGGGATGGCTTGCCCGGGTGGTTGTATTGGCGGACCCTCGAGCCTCACCCATGAAATGCGCGATGCTTCGTTGGTGGACAAATACGGCAACCAAGCGAGTAAAAAGACCATCCTAGAATCCATTGATTCCCTAGGCGTGGACGCTTCTTTGGCCAGCAACGCGGATCTAGAATGAGGCATGGGGTCGGATGACCCCTTTCCTTTTATCGAACGGTATGTACGTTTAAACCTGTTTTTCTTTCCTGTGTCCGTGTACAATGCGGGCAGACAAGTCTTTCGGTATCCCTCCGAAAGCGAAAGGTACGATTATGATTTACAAAGACGTAGTCCACGTCGATCCCCCAAACTTCGAGGAGATCAAAAAGCGCGAGAAACGGCCGATTATTTTGAAACTGGGTCAAAAGATCACGGATCGCAAGTTCCGTAAGATCACCTATGAGGATCCCGAGTACTACGGGCTCGCCGCCTTCGTTTCCGACAAAGAGGCCGAAATCGCCTTGACGATGGAACTCCGCCACGAATATTCCTTCGAGGAGATGAAGAAGAAGACCAAGAAGATGGGTCTATCCGACAAAGAGCTTGAGGATACCCTCTACCACATGGGCTATACCGGCATCATCGAATGGCATTACCCCAAGCAGCCCGATGGCTCGCGCAAACGCCACTATGTTTTGCCGCGCTTCATCATGGGCAGCGCCGAATTCTCCAATATGCGCCGCGACCAGATCGAGGCCGCCCCGGAAATCGCCCGCTTCTTCGAACGTATGACCTTCGATCCCCTCAATGGGTTGACCCCGATGATCCCTCCCGGCGGCGCGGGTATTGGCATGCACGTCATCCCTGTCGAGAAGGCCGTCGACCACGATTCCAAGGCCATCGACATCGAGAAGATCTCCTACTGGCTTGAAAAATACGATGGTCACATCGCCGCCTCGCCTTGCTCCTGCACGATGTGCGAGGAAGTCTTGGGAATCGGTGGTGCCCGCGACCCCGAGGAATGGTGCATCGCCGTCGGCGACATGGCCGATTATTGCGTCGAGACCAAGAAGGCCCATTACATCGACAAAGAAGAAGCCCTTCGCATCATGCGTAAGGCCGAGGAAAACGGCTACGTCCACCAAATCACCAACAACGATGGCATGGATAAGATCATCGCCATCTGCAACTGCGACCCCAAGGTCTGCCACGCTCTTCGTACCTCGCAGTTATTCAATACCCCGAACCTTTCCCGTTCCTCCTTCGTCGCCCACGTAGAGAAGAGCAAATGCGTCGCCTGCGGACGCTGCGTCGAATATTGCCCCGCCGGTGCGGTGCGCTTAGGGCAGAAGCTCTGCAAGAAAGACAAGTCCGAAGTCGTCTATCCGCGCATGGAAGACCCCTTCCTCAACAAGTGGGGACGCGACAAATGGACCGAGGATTACAACAACGCCAACCGCGTCAATTGCTATCCTACCGGCACCGCGCCCTGCAAGACCGCCTGCCCGGCCCACATCGCCATCCAAGGCTATCTGAAACTCGCCGCCCAAGGCCGTTACGAAGAAGCCCTCGCCTTAATCAAGAAGAACAACCCCTTCCCCGCCGTCTGCGGACGCATCTGCAACAAGCGTTGCGAAGAAGCCTGCACCCGTGGAAACATCGACCGCGCGATCGCCATCGACGCCGTCAAGAAGTTCCTCGCTGAGCGCGATCTTGATCCTAAGACCCGCTTCATCCCCGAGAAGGAGATCCCCTCGGCCGTCGAAGGGTTCGAATTCCCCCAGAAGATCGCCATCATCGGCGCCGGCCCCGCGGGCTTAAGCGCCGCCTATTACCTCGCCTTGAAGGGCTATCGTCCGACGGTCTTCGAAAAGAACGAATTGCCGGGTGGTATGCTTCGTTATGGCATTCCTTCCTATAAACTCGAACGCGCCGTCATCGACGCCGAAATCGAGGTCATGAAGGAACTTGGCGTGCAGATCAAATGCGGCGTCGAAGTCGGCAAGGACGTCACCATCGAAGAACTCAAGAAACAAGGCTATTGCGCCTTCTATCTTGCGATTGGCTGTCAGGGTGGCCGTAGGCCCAATGTGCCTAACGACACCGCCAAAGGCACCGAAATCGCGGTTGAATTCCTCGCCAATGCCTATAAAGACCTCAACCAGAAGATCAAAGGCGACGTGGTGGTCGTCGGCGGGGGCAACGTCGCCATCGACTGCGCCCGTGTCGCCACACGCTTTGGCGCGAGCAACGTCTCCATGTATTGCCTTGAATCGCGCGATACGATGCCCGCATCCAAACTCGAGCAAAGCGAAGCCGAGGAAGAAGGAGTGGTCATCCACGCTTCCTGGGGACCTAAGGAAGTCAAGGTCGACGAAAAGGGCAACGTCACGGGCATCGTCTTCAAGCGTTGCACCCGCGTCATCGACCCCGAAACCAAGAAATTCAGCCCGCTTTACGATGAATCCGAGACCATCGAGGTGAAAGCCAATAAGATCGTCTTCGCCATCGGCCAAGCCATCGTCTGGGGCGACCTCCTTAAGGGAACGGGCGTCAAGACCCTCCCCAATGGCGCTCCGATCGCCGAGAAATACACCTATCGCACCGATGACCCGCAAATCGTCGTCGGTGGCGACGTCTACACCGGTCCGAAGTTCGTCATCGACGCCATCGCCGCCGGTAAGATGGCCGCGGATGCCTTGCACCGCATCGCCCACCCGGGTACCGATCGCAGCGAAGGCATGAACAAGATGGAATTCATCGCCCTCAACAAAGAGGATATCTACATCGATCCGGATTCCTACGATCACTCCCCGCGTCAAGAAGAAGGCCTTGATGGCTCCATCGACGCGAAGAAGTCCTTCCGCGACCCGCGCCTTACCCTCACCGAGGAACAGGTCAAGATCGAGACCGCCCGCTGCTTAAGCTGCGGCGCTTCCATCGTCGACCCGAACAAGTGCATCGGCTGCGGTATCTGCACGACCAAATGCGCCTTCGACGCCATACATCTCTCCCGCGACATCCCTGAGGCCAGTGACCTCGTCCCGTGCGAGAAGACGATGAAGAAGGTCCTTCCGTACATGATCAAGCGCACCTTCGCCATCCGCCGCCATGCGCGTCAGATGAAGAAGGAAGCCAAGAAAGCATCCAAAAGCGCAAACTAATGCACGAACTCTCCCTCATCCACCAAGTCGTCGATAGTCTCTACGACGTCTTTGAGAAGCAACCCGTCCGCAAAGTCAAATCCGTTACCTTAAGCGTCGGTACCGTATCTGGGGTCGTTCCCCATTACCTGACCGACGCTTGGGAATGGTTCGTCAAAGACGATGACTTGTTCCGGGGCAGCGAACTCAAAATCGAGTTCATCCATGCGATAACGACCTGCCTAGACTGCGGTAAGGAATACGACACCATCCAATACGCGAAGGTGTGCCCACATTGCCACAGTGAGAACACGGTCCTAAAGACCGGGAACGAGCTGCTCATCAAGGAAGTCGAAGTCGAATAAACGAATCTAGCCGCGTCCCACCTTGTCGCGGCTTTTTCTTCTGCCTCTTTATGCGTTAAAAAGGCGTGGGGCGAGGAATATTCGTTTTCCGATACAAAACGCGCGTAGAGGGCATTTTAGACGCATTTAGAGGGGGCGTGCGCATAGTTAGCAAAGAAAAACTCCTGAACCAAGGACGATTCAGGAGTGAAGTTTGTGTGAGGTGTTACTTCTTGGGAACGTTATGCTCTTTCGCAAGGCGTTCCGCGAGCATGATGACGCGACGCACGGCCAAGTCCGAACGCACCTTGAGGTAGGAGGGGAGTTCTTCGAACTTCTTGACGTCGCTGGCGTCTTTGATTGGCATCGGATCGTTTTCGAATTGCTTCGGATCGAGGGCGAAGTGAACTTTTAACGTCTTGCCAGAAATCGTGATGAAGACGAGTTTGGTTCTCTTATATGAGAAGGTTTCGCCTGGGATGGACTTACGATCGTTGAAGTCATATTCACGCAAAGCGGAGACGATGGCTTTGTAACGTTCGCGGGTTTCCTTGTCCGCACGCTTGATCATATTCTCGAAAGGAATGCGTTTCCTGCGCTTTCCTAAGGAGGAGAAGTAATCGCCTTCTTCCTCGGCGGGCGCTTCGGTAACAACGGAAACAGGAGTAACGTCTGCAGGCTCTTCTTCCTTGATGGGCTCTGGTTCAGGCTCTTTTTCTTGTTCTTCTTTGGGCTGCTCTTCCTCAGGAACCGGTTCTACAGGAATGGGTTCAGAAGCAGTCTCTTCTTCAGGTTCTTTTTCTTCTTCGACAACAGGTTCGGGTTCTTTAACAGTTACCGCCTTCTCGCTTTCTTCCTCCTTGACGGCAACTTTCTCAGGCTCATCCACAGGGAAGGTGAAGGCGAGATAGGTGCTGCAAACGACGCAGACGCCAAGAAGGGCGGCGAAGACGGCGATGCCGACGGTCCAGAAACCGGCAAGAGCAGTGGACTGGCGAAGTTCATGGAACAAGCAAAGGAAGATGCCAAGACCTAACGCGGCTACGAATTCGGCGACAAGGCCAGGGATACGATCGCCATGTTTTCTGCGCGACATAGCTAATGAGCCGATGACGAGCAGAAGCAAGCTGGCGTAGAAGATGACGCAAACGATTGCAGAGATAACGGCGGATTGTCCGTGGGCACCCGCATTCAGCACGAAACCAAGTCCATAAGAGAAGGTGGTGAATGCATTCGCGGCGGTGGGGGCAATGTTCGCGATCGAGACACCGATCGAAGTCCAAATTGCTCCAAGCGCGATTACGACAACGACAGCAGAAAGTAGTTTGTCGAGTAGGTTGGGTTCAACGCGTCCATAGCGTTTCATTTGTGGTTTAGCCATAACATACCTCCGTATGACCATATTAATTTACGCGCATGTCCCTCTTAAAACAAATATTTTCGAAAAAATTATATCTACACCATGCATATATTTTTTTGCGAAAGGTGGTGGATTGTAGGGATGATATACGGGAAATTGTCCCCATTTATACATGAAATTTCACCTAATCTTTGAATTTAAAAATAGACCTATGGTGTACACAAAAATGCCAAAAATCAAAATGTCCAAATATGTTCATCTAATTTATATTGTAAAAATACCGAAATTAATGGTCAAAAACATAAAAAATATAGTACCCATGTATGCTAAAAACGAAAAATCTCGACAATTTGTCTACGGAATTGGTCATCGCGTGTGTATAATATGTGCATGGCAAAAGTGGCACGAGGATTCACTTTAATTGAAACCATCGTAACGATCGGGATTTTAGCTGTTGGCTTTTCCTTAACTGGGGTGGCTGTTTCCCAGTTGGTCCGAGTTCAGGACTCCGCGAGTGGAGTTGCCCATCGTGAGGACACTTTTCAATCTGTTGATTCATTGCTGGGGGAATATGTGTCTTATGTGTCGGTTGATACCCCTGTTTTGAACTTTGAATTGGATCATTGGAGTTCGATTGGCGTTGTCTTCACCGGCAAGCAATATGACACGCCGGGCGGAACGCTTCTTGCTTCGGTGTCCTATTCCGTCGCCTACTCCAGCGAAGAAAGCAAACTCGAGATTACAAAGAACGTTATAAGCGGCGAACCGGTTGGCTATTTGGATAAGAGCGATTGGCGTACCGTTAAGGGTATTTCTTCTTTTTCATTTACTCTGGACGAAACAATCCATTTCCTGACCGCCGATGTGGGGGTTGAGGAGAATACCTCCCGTTGTTTTTGCTATGTTTTGAGGACCCTTGCATGAATTTGGTTATCGATGCGTTCCGCGACAAGATCCTCGTTTATGAGCAGGGAAACAAAAAGGTCCCCGATTTTTGGTTCGAAAAGCAATTCGACTTTTCGCTAAGGACCCTGGAGAATCAGCAAAAGGCCTTGATGGCCATTGCGAAAGAAGATGAGTCGGTCTGTTCCCGCCTTTCTAAGGGGGTACATGTCATCGTTCCGGATTTTGGCATCGGTTTTGGTACTTTTGACTTACCGCCTTTGAGGAGCTTCAAGCTAAAGGACGTCTTCGCGACCCGTTTTAAGTCCTCTTATCCCAACTTCGATGCGTTCCACGTCCATGAGTATGAATATGAACGTAACTCAAACGGGGCGCTTTATTTCTACTCGTTCTGCAAAAAAGATCAAATCCAGGGCTTGATCAGTGCCATCAAAGGTATCGGCAGTAGCGTCCTTAGCCTGGATTATTATGCCTCGGGCTACGCATCGACCCATGATCCTAAATCCTTGTTCCCCCACGCCACGCTGTTCATGGGAAACGATCATGCAGAGCTCGTCATCACAAAGGGGAAGAATGTTCTCTTCATCTATGACTTTGGTTATGGCTTGCGCTGGCTTAGCCAAGGGGATGGCTATGTGGAATCCGCTTATAACATGAATTACCAAGAAGCGATGCGATTTGCGGCGTTTGCTACCGAAAACTTTGCAAAAAAGATCTCTTTTTCCGATGAAAACATTGCAAAAACGTCTTTAAACGGTTCTTTCGCCCTTTCGATGCCCAAGGAAATCCGCATCATGAAGGACGATGTTTTAAACGTCTACTGTGTGAAGAACAAGCTCCGCAAATTCTATGCTTTGATCGCTGATATCACCGCTCGCTTCGCTTCGGCGCCATGGTTTTTGCCCATCACCAACATCGATGTGGTCTGCGAGGAAGATATCGCCGCAAGTCTTAATAAAGTCGAAAAGAGCGCCGATGAATTAGGGTTCACCTATTTGGGCCTAGAACCGTTTGAACAAATCGCTAAGGGAGCCGTTGGCCATAACCCCTTGTTCCGCTCTGGAGTGAAGAAAGAAAGGAGGACGATCGATTGGAAAAAGCTGCTTACCATGGAAATCGGAAGAAAAAAGGCCTAACCCTCGTTGAGACGATCATCGCCCTTTCGATCATCAGCCTTGTTTCTTTAGCCACGGTTTCGATCATTGTGTATTCCTCCAACGCCTTAAGGAATACGTCCATCAAGGCCTTCTTCAATCATGAGGTCAATTCCTTTTCCTCTATTTATATTGCCTACCATGAAGACGGGGGCGCCTATAGCAAGGCGATGAAGCAATATACCGGTGCCGATGTCACCTTAGGGGAAGATCATACGTTTTATTACGACGGTTCCTTTAATGTGTGCGAAGCGCCTGCACGTATGTATTCCTTATTATTGGATTTTGAGCCAAACCAATTGATTATCACCGCGAGCAACAACCAGGGCGGAACGATCTTATCCAGGGAGGTGCGCTTATGAGAAAAGCCAAAGGCGCCGCACTTCCTGGAGCCGTTCTCTTAGGATCTTTATTGCTCATTGTCACCTTCTCGGTCTCTTATCTCGTTGTCTATCACGCGACCATCGGACGCATTGGATCGCTCAAATCGACGCAGAGAGTGGAATTCGCGGAGGCTTTCGAGAAATACAAAGCCAGGACATCGGTAGGGGAGATTATCAGCGAGAATCTGGTCTATACCTCCTTATCCGATGGAGATATCGGGGCCTTAATCGGCAGGAACAAAGGCGGCTTTATGCAAGCCTATGCCATCTATGATTTCAGCCTTGATGCATTACTTGCCTATCAAGAATCCGATTTCTACATCGAAGTCAGAGACGGCCATTCCTATCTCGGGGGCATATTGGACATGGAGGGAGAAGCATGATTGATGTAGTCATCCAAGTTTCGACGATTGTATTGACGGTATTGCTTGGACTATGCGTGGGGAGTTTCCTTAACGTCGTTATTTACCGTTTGCCAAATGACATGTCGTTAGTTAAGCCCGCCTCCCATTGCCCCAAGTGCAACGAGCCCATTCGTTGGTACGATAACATTCCTCTCTTTTCCTATATCTTACTCCGTGGGAAGTGCCGGCATTGCAAAGAACCCATTTCCTTCCGTTACCCTTTCGTGGAACTGCTCAATATGGCGTTATGGTTCCTTTGCCTGATGCTCTTCACCAATTTCATCCTTCCAGGCAATCCGATGAATTGGCTGCGCTTTGTTACTTCCTGCGTCATCTGCTCCACGCTTATCTGCATTTTCTTCTGTGACTATGACCACATGGAGATTCCGGAGGTGTTCCAAGGCATCCTCTTAATCTGTGGTTTAATCCTGCTTCTTGATGGGGTGAACACGGAGAATTTGATGCTCAAGGTGTTCGGAGCACTGGGTGCCGGAGCCATATTCTTGATAGTTAACCTAGTATATAAGTTAATAAAAAAGCGTGATGGAATCGGATTTGGCGATATTGAACTTGTCTTCTGCGCTGGATTAATACTCGGTGGTTATAAGATGATATTCGCCCTTATTGTTTCCTGCGTTCTTGGGGGTATCGCTTTAGCGATCTACGCCGCGGTGAAGAAAGAAAGAGGAAGAGAATACCCCTTCGCGGTATTGCTGGTCGCCGGAATCACGCTGTCGCTATTCCTTGGGGACTATGTCGTGAACTGGTACTTGGGGTTATTGGGGTAGCTTTATGATCAAATTCAAATACGTCGCCACGAACAAAGAAGGCAAAAAGGTCAAAGGCAACTTCGTCGCCGAAAGCGAAACGGAGATGAAGGAGATGCTTTTGAAGGCGGGCTTCTATGTGATCTCCTCCCGCCAGGTCACGGGCTTTGATTTCTCGACCTTGCTTTTCAAGAACAAAGTCAAAGTCGCTGAGCTCAGCCAATTCTGCAACCAGTTCTCGGTGATGATCGGCGCGGGTATTTCCATCGAGGAAGCGGTGGAAGTCACCTCCAACCAATCATTCTCCTATCGTTTGAAGTCCACCCTGAAGAAGATCCTCGAGGATTTAAGGCAAGGTGTCTTGTTAAGCGATGCGATGGCGAAATTCCCCTCGATTTTCCCACCCTTTTTCTCCTCGATGGTATACGTGGGCGAAGCGGCCGGATGTTTAGACCGCGTATTAATCAGCGTCGCCGAATACTATCAGCTTGAAGAGAAGACCAAAAAGAAAGTACGTAGTTCCTTGGCTTATCCCGCCATCTTGTTATTGATGCTTGTGGGCGTGGTGGTCATCATGTTCGTCTTTGTCATCCCCAACTTTGTTGGAGCCTTCTCGAAAATGGATATCGAGATGCCCGCGATCACGATGGCCATCTTCAACATCTCGGCCTTCTTCCGAGAGTATTTCCTTTATATCTTGGCTTTCCTATTCGTCTTCATCGTGATCATCTTCGCCTTGAACCGACTTCCTTCCATCAAAGCGTTCAACGACAAGATGAAGGTGACGCTGCCGCTTTTTAAGCGCATCAACCTCGCAATCTTCACCTCGAGGTTCTGCCGTAGCTTGGGATTATTGCTCTCTTCGGGCTCGGATTCGTTGCAATCGCTCGAGATCCTAAGCAACACCATCACCAACCGTTTCTTAAAGAAGCAGTTCGAGAAAGTGATCACCGACGTCAAGATGGGTATGTCCTTAAGCAAGGCCTTAAGCGCGGAGATGGCCTTATCTCCGGTACTCATTCAGATGATGGTGGTTGGGGAGCGTACGGGCGAGATGGACCAAGTCTTATTGAAGACCGCGCCTTATTTCGATGAGCGGGCCGAATCCTCCCTCAACTTAATCACCACGATCGTCCAGCCGACGGTCATGGTTTTGCTTGGCGTGGTGGTCGCGATCCTTTTCATCGCCATCTACAGCCCAATCCTCCAAATGATCCAGAACCTGCAGGTATAACAGATGGGTAGCAAAACACAGTCCTCGATCCTTTTGGAGATCCTTCGTCGCGATAACCGCATCTCTCCCGCGGATATGGAAGATGCCATCGAAGCGTTATCTTCTGGCCAAGACCCCATCCAGTTCCTTCTAAAGAACGATAAAATCGTTCCGGGGGATGTCTCCTTTGCCTATGGCCATTACGTCAACGCTCCCTTCGTGGATTTGGATAAGGTCGAGATCGAAGTGGATTTCTCTAATCTCTTTGGCATTGATTTACTGACCGAATATTCCTTCTTGCCCTTATATAAATTCGATTCGGGACTATGGATCATCGGGGCCGAAGATCCCGGCGATTTCGCCTTGAACCAACTGCTCCGCGCCACCTTACCTGGGGAATGCGAATTGCTTCAAGTCGAAAAAGAAAAGTTAGAGGGATTCCTCAAGATCTATAGCGCAAACCTCGCCGCCAAAAACGCCCTCCGTTCCATCCAAAACGACGCCAATGCAGAACTTGCTTCGCGGAAAGACGCTTCCAGCGACGTCGCCAACGCCCCCGCCGTGCGCTTTATCGATTCCACACTAGTGGAGGCGGTGAAGATCGGCGCGAGCGATATCCACGTCGAGCCCAGTGAAAAGAAAGTCAACGTCCGTTACCGCATCGATGGCGATCTCCATGAGCAAGCGACCTTCGATATCTCTTTCTTCCCCGCCATTTCCACGCGTATCAAGATCCTTTCGGGCATCGACATCGCCGAAAAGCGTATCCCTCAAGATGGCCATATCACCAAGGAAATCGATGGAGAGAAATACGACTTCCGTGTCTCCACTCTTCCAACGATCCATGGCGAGAAATTCGTGATCCGTGTCTTGGATAAGAAGATCTTCTCTTTGTCCTTAAGCGAACTTCGATTCTCCCAAAGCGTCAACGAGACGATCTCCAAGATCTTGCTTCACCCGCATGGCATCATCTTGCTCACCGGTCCTACGGGCTCAGGTAAAACCACGACGCTTTATTCGTTCTTGCGTGAGTTAAATAAGCCTAACGTCAACATCGTCACCATCGAAGACCCCGTCGAGTTCTCGATGGATTCCATCAACCAGATCCAAATCAACAACAAGGCGGACTTGACCTTCGCTTCGGCTTTACGTTCCATCTTGCGTCAAGACCCCGACATCATCATGGTCGGCGAAATCCGTGACGAAGAGACCGCCCAAATCGCCATCAGGGCCGCGATCACGGGCCACCTTGTCTTATCCACTTTACATACGAATGAAGCACCAGGCGCGGTCACGCGTTTAATCGATATGGGTGTTCCTTCTTATTTGGTATCCGACGCCCTAGTGGCCGTTATCTCCCAGCGCTTATTGAAGCGCCTATGCCCGCATTGCCGTAGACCCGTGCTTACCACGCCCGAGCAACGCCGGGGATTAGGGTTAAAGGAAGACGCGACTATCTATGAGCCTAACGGCTGTCCTTATTGCAATAACACCGGCTACCGCGGGCGTCTCGCGGTGCATGAAATCATGTATTTGAATGACGCAATACGCGCGAAGATCAACGAGCCAGGGGTCTCGATGGAAGAAATCCGCGCCACGGCGATCAAAGACGGAGGGATGGTGCCTTTGTTTGGGGCCGCGAAAGAAGCGGTGCTAAACGGCGAAACAAGCTATAACGACCTGCTATCGATGATCGTCACGGAAGAGCGCGAACGCGCATCAAAACCCAAGAAGTAGGGGGGTTCCTTATTTGACAATTTCCATCTACGTGATTACTATTTCGCCGCAAAAGCTATGATCCAACTCGTGATTTTTGCCATCGCGTCGACCATCGTCGCGCGCTACCTAGAGCGATCGAAATATGTGATCGCCATGGTTGCGCACGCCGTCCTTTTCACCGTGGCTTTCACGATTGCCTTATTGGGATCGGATATCCCCATCTTACAATGGATGTTCACGCAGTGGATGGGCAAAGAGAATTACGCGCTGGTCCATTCGGTCTTCGCCGAATCCTCTTCCCACGCTTCGACCATCTTCAGTGCGTTCTTCGCGGTCGAGATCCTCACGATTCTTAGCGTTGTCGCTGCGGCCATGGTTACGACCATTCGCGCCTATAAGAAATTCGTGGCCAAGAACATTCGTCTCTCCAAGCCGATTTCCTTGGGATTCGTTCTTCCTTCTACGGCGAAGCCAGCGTTCAACGACGCTCCGAATGGATGCGTTTGGAACTATCTATCGTTAGGACACCTTAGGAATTGATTGGCCGGAAGACAAAGCATCGCGCTTTGCAAATCCATATCCAAAAACAATCAATCAATAGAAAAGGAATTTAATAACAATGAAACTTAACAAGAAGAAAAAAGGGTTCACCATCGTTGAACTCGTCATCGTCATCGGCGTCATCGGCGTCCTGGCCGGCATCCTCATCCCGACCTTCGTCAACGTCAACCAGAAGGCCGAACAAGCCGCTCTCAAGAGCAACCTGGCCAATGCTTATTCCAGCTACCTCGCCGATGCCGCTGGTGATGGCGAAATCGATGATATCAACGTTCTTTCTCCCAAACCCACGGACGGAAAAAAATACTATCTCGTCACCCTCGGACAGGAAGAAGTTGTTCTCAAAGATGCTGGCGGTGCGTATGAATTCACTACTGCGGATGGTTGGAAAGCCCTGTCCGGTGCTTTTGACACCGATAAAAAAGACATCGTTCTAAACGAAACCAAGGTCTACGCCAGTCTAACGGTCACCTATGGTACCTTTGAGATTTGGTCCAAAGTCGCTCACGCCTAATCGATTCTAATCTACAATTTCGGGCGCCCCTCTTGGGGCGCTTTTCTTACACAACCCGAATAAGCCATTAGGCATGATTTGCGAAGCAAGTATCAGGTGTTGAGACCCATCTTGGATGAGCGGCGAAGAGTTCCGCCAACTCCATGCCAAAAAACGAAGATTGACGAAAAACGCAAGTCTTCTTCATAGAAGAAGATGTTTTTTCCAAATAGTATGTGACATGTTTCTTACGCATCGCGATAACTGAAATCACTTGCATTCGTCGCCCTCCCTCCACATAATCAAACTGCTTAAAGTTCCTATTAAAGGGAGTAACACATGAAAACAAAGAAAATTCGCATCCGTCAGGGCTTCACCATCGTGGAGCTCGTCATCGTCATCGGCGTCGTCGGCGTTTTATCCGCGGTGCTGATCCCGACCTTCATCAACCTCAACCAAAAGGCCAACAGGGCCTCCGATGAGTCGCTTGTCAAGAACCTGAACACCGCCCTGGCCATGCAGGAGCAGGATCCAAAGGACATCAAGAACGCCACCATGCAGGACGCCGTTGATGATCTCAAAGAATATGGTTACTTGCTTCCGAACCTCGTCACCAAGTCCGAGGATAAACTCCTTTGGAACCAAAAGACCAATAGGTTCATCCTCGAAAGTGATGACAAGGGAGAGTATAAAGACGTCGATTTCTGGCGTATTCAGAGCTCCATTGCTGGTGGCGAAAAGTATTCCATCTATGCTGGTTTGAACTTCGAGGGTGCTGGAACAAACAAGGACGCCGTTACGGTCTCCGTCGGATTTGACGCTGGCGAGAACGAAGGAATCAAGACCGTGAACTATACCCGTACCGAGGGAGCCGGTCAGGAAGTCATCATTCGCACAAATGGTGTTGGAACCGCTTTGGTAGTTAATGCACCTCATGATACAGTTCATCATTACGACTATATTGATGAATTAACAATTACTGCTGTTGCTGATGCATCATACCATGAACATGGAACAGTTAGAGGAAAAGCAAAAATTGCTCAAGGACATTTCGTGGTTGAAGGTGGGGCTGTTGTTCCTCAAGTTTCTGTTGAAAATGCGACAGCTGCTGTTAAAGTTACCGCAAACGAAGCAACCATTGTTACTGCTGATACAGCATCATCTTCACAAACATCTGTTGTTGCGAACACAAGCGAAGTATTCGTCAGCGGTTTGTCTGGAGATAAAATTACCGGTAACGCAGTTGTTGCAGAACCTGTAAACGATGCGGAGGGTTTGCAGAACGCTTTAGCAAAAGGATATGCGCAATTAAACGCTGATGTTACCGTTGATGGTAATTTGGCAATTTCCAAAGCTGCCGTTATTGACTTAAATGGTCGTACACTGACCGTTAATGGTTTGATCTTAAATAATGGCAATTTGACAATTGATGACTCAAAAGATAACGGTAATAAAAAGGTTTCAAATGTTGTAAATGATGCAACTGCAGCGAAAACAAGCGCTGATGTACCAACTCAATCATCGCTATCCTATACAAAAACTTTGCAAGGTACTTTAAAAGCGGATAGTATCATCACATCTTCTAACCATAATTTGACAGTTTTAAACGGTTCATTTGTTAGTGAACTCGATTATCACAAATATTATGAGACAGAATATGAAGTAGATGGTTTTATCTATGTTGCCAAGGATGCTAATGCAGTTATCTATAATGGTGCATTCTTCAGCGAAAACATTGAAGACGCAACAGAGCAATTTGCTGCTGCTGCTGTAGCAGTCATCTCAAATCGTGGTAACACAACAATTTATAAAGGTGAATTTGTTACTAAGTATTGTAGGGAAACCTATGACAACTATTTTATTGATCCCAATAAAAATCCACATACATCTATTCCAGGCTTATACAACAAAGATCGTATGCAATATTCTTACTATTCAATTTCTTCATATGGTGGAAGTTTGACTATTTCTCCAAAAACGAATAGTGATGTAGTGGTTTATTCAGCTAGAGGTGCGTTGTCTTTGAGTGCTGGCGATGCTGAAATAAGTGGTGGAACATTTAACGCGTACTATTATTATGCCGCTTATATTGCTGGCTCATCGGGAAGGGTCAAGGGTACAATTACCGGCGGTGAGTTCAACCTCATAAAAGGTGACGATAATTATTTGGCCGCAGGAACTGCTTTGTACATTGGTAATGATGCTGCTGGAGACGGCGGCAAAAGACAACCTGCTAATGTTACAATTCTTGATTGTGTTGTGAATAGCGATGCATCAAAAGCCATTAACGTTGCAAATATGACCGGATCCATTGTTGTATATGGCGGTAAGTATAACAAAGCGATTAGCAATGACTTCATTGATGGAAGCGAATACAAAATTGTTCAAGAAGATGGCTATTATGTAGTCAAAAAGAAATAAAAAAGGCTCTGTAACTTCTGATGGGGATGAACGGGGATGGCTGATCACAACCGGCAAAAACTGTAACCTCAACAGGGCTAGGGAATGGGCATCCGAATGGGTGCCCTTTTCCTATCTCCTTTCTTAGAACATCAAAACAACGTTATAGAGCCTGTGTTTGTAGGCCCCTTTTTGCACAAATGGTAAGACTTTAGGATGTCAGGGACCGGAAACCTCGGTAGTTATGTGCTAGAAAAAAGAAATGGACGTTCTTCAAAAAGCGGACAAAGCGCATTGGTTTTGATTCGGGGGAAAGCCGCATCAATAACGGCGGCGAAGAGACGCGGACTAGTCTTGCACATTTTTGCATCAAGGATTACACGTCAACTAAACACTATGTCCCAAACGGGACAAAGCGATTGAGCGCCCTCTTTGCATCCCCCTAACGGCGCCATTCAAAGATTGCACTGGCCTATCAATGGCATCGGTTTATATAGTTTATGTGTAAACTCTTATTTGCACGTGAGGGACGAACGGTCCCTTCGATATATAATGAAGGCGCCGATCCGAAGGAGTCGGCATCAAGAGCCCGAAGACGGGCTGGCGCCTTCTCGAGACTTGGCGGTTTCGGGCGCCGTCCCCTCTTCTGGCGAAACCGCCAAACATGAACGAAAAGAAGCCCAGGGCCGCCGAAGCGGCGTTTTCGGCGAAATCGGGGGAGCTGAGAACCCTCGCCGAAGAGACCATAACCGAATGGTTCAACGAAAAGCACAGGGAGAGGAGCGAGGCCGAGGTCGCCTTCGTCAACTCCATCGTCCCCGGATCCTGCCCGCACTGCAGATCCGCCCGCATCCGGAAGGACGGGTTCAACAAGAAGACCGGGATCCGGGTATACGAATGCCTGGACCCAGACTGCGAGAGGAAATTCGGCCCCCTGACCGGAACGGTGTTCGACTCGAAGAAGATACCGATCTCCGAGACCATAGAGTTCCTGTACACCCGGTTCCTTCATTTCCCCGGGACCTTTGTGCGGAAATGATACATGAGGGGGTGAATGGATCGCGGGATAACTACACAAATGAAATTCGATTCTTGAAAAGCGCGTATTCATCGATATAATTTTAGTGAAGATATGTTCAGTGAAGATATGTTCAGTAAGTAGTTTCCATGTTTGTAGGCAGGGCAGAAGAAAAAGCGCGTATCCGATTGTTCTTGGAAAAGCAAAGGGCGATGCTTGTTTATGGTTTACGCCGCGTGGGCAAGACCACATTGATCCGCGAAGCTTTGGAAGATAACGGGGCGGAGTATCTATATTTCGAATGTGAGAAAGCGACCGAGGAATCCAACGTCGCATCCTTAATTGCCCTGATCAATGAGAAATACTTGGAATCCTATGGCCAATACCAGACCTTTAGGCAAGTATTCGAACTTCTAAATAAACACCATAAAGGTATGACTATCGTCATTGATGAATATTCTTACCTCAAAGAGTATTATCTCATGAGCAAGAAGCCCGATAGTAACGCTAAGGCGCTGGAGATTGATTCGGAATTTCAAAACATCATCGACAATCATTTGACGGATGTTCGATTGATTTTATGTGGCTCTTCCATTTCGATCATGAAGGGGCTTCTTGAATATAACTCGCCACTTTATGGTCGATTTAATCAAACGATTGATTTGTCTCCCTTTAACTACCTTGAAGTAGGGGAGATGTTTCCTTCCTTGTCCCATAGGCAAATCGTGGAGATCTATGCCATCTTCGGTGGCTCCCCTTATGTCTTATCAAAATATGATGGGAAACGGTCTTTGGAGAGTAACATCTGCGCTTTGTTGCTTGGTCGAGACGGGGAAGTGTACCGCCACGTGAAGAACAATGTATTGATGGAACTAGATAAGGACCCGGATTTGAATCTCATTTTAAACTGCATTAAAAACGGGGATAAAAAATACGGCGACATCGAAGCATCAACGAACGTGAGTTCCTCTGGCTTATTGGATAAGCGTCTAAAGAAACTCATGGATCTCGACATCATCGAGAAAAAGTACCCCATTGGAAAAGAAGGGGACAAAAGAAAAGCCCATTATTCTTTAAAAGACAATCTGCTAAGGTTTTATTACGCCTATATCTATCGGCAAGAGAATAGGATCGCGCTGCTGGGTCCTAAACGGTATTTTGATGTCTACATCTCTAGATCGATCGATGAATTCATCTCCAGGCGCTTTGAGAACGTTGTCCGGAGTTATTTCTCCTTAATGGTACGCAAAGATTTCTACCCCGAAATCATTGATATCGGGAGTTATTTCACCGCGAACAATGAATTTGACTGTGTGCTTCAAAAAGACGACCGCACATATGCTTTCTTCGAGGCCAAATACAAAGAAAAACCTCTGACGAAAAAAGAGATGATCGAAGAGATAGAACAAATCCAGAGCATCAAAGGGATCAACGTCAGTGAAATTGGATTCGTCTGCTCGAGTGGTTTCGAAGAGAGGCTACCAAATGTCACTTATAAGTCCCTAACGGACATTTTCAACGTCTGAACTTGCACACTTTTTACCCACCAAAAAATGTAATCGCTCGAAGTTTCCACAAGGTGGAAAACCATTTTCCGTTTTATCGTTTGAAGCAGGAGGGGAGATTTAGACTTTCGCGAGCTCTTTGCTTCGGCTTACGCAAGCGTCAAAACATGCCTTGATGTCTTCCTCAAAAGAACCCTCTTTGAGTTTATTTAAGCCCGCGATTGTGGAGCCACCTTTGCTGCATACTTGGTCGATGAGGGTATCGAGGTTTTCTTCGCTTTGCAAGGCTAAGTGGCTTGATCCGATGATGGATTCAAAAAGAAGCTTCTTCGCGAGATCCTCGTCAATTCCCTGCTGCTTCGCGGACACAAGGAACGCTTTTGCAAAATAAAACAAATAGGCAGGGAGACTTCCTTGCAATGGAATCACCTCATCCATCTTGTTTTCATCGATGAGCAGAGTCGTCCCGATGGAAGAGAAGATATCCTCGACCTCTTTGATAGGGGTAGAGGCAAAGGCTAAGGTCGTCATGGCTTTGCCGATCGTGGCAGGGGTATTGGGCATCGCGCGGCAGACCGTCGCACCGGCAAGGGTTGCAGATAAGGAAGCGATATCTTTTCCAGGCGCGAGGGAAACGAATATCTTGCCGCGTAAGTCCAAGCCGTTAAGAAGCGCGAAGACCTCATCGTATTTCTGGGGTCTGATGGCCAAAATGATGATGGAAGAGCGTTCCACGAGGTCCCGCTGATCATGGGCGAGCCTAACCCCTTCGTTACGATATTTTTCCTGCGTGGAAGAACTTGGGGCGAAAAAGAGGATGTCATCCTTTTTGTAGAGCCCCGTCTTCACGATTCCGTAAAAGATGGACGAACCCATCTTGCCCATGCCTAGAAATCCAAGTTTTGCCATAACGATTGCCTCTTGCCCTAGGATAAGCGCCCTTTCTAAGGAGGCAAGCAAAAAGCGTTGAGGCCATAGAGGAATCTTTTTATAACCCCTGAGTTAGGAATTCGCCCCCCGAATTGTGGTGTTAAATCCTAAAAATGGGGCTTTTTAACAAGCACAACCTCTTTGCTTTGACAAAACAAACGCCTGGAGGCTTTTTTACCATAGCATCATGTTTTATGCTCATGAGTGTAAGGGGGTATTTTTATGAAAAGAGAGAAGGTTTTGGCTTGTGCTGCGTTTTTTAGTTTGGTTATAGGTGGCTTAAGTATTGTTTGTTTAAGCAATAATAGGCTTGGACAGTTAGTTAAAACTGTCGCTGATGGTGAAGCGGGAAAAATTACATTCCAAAATAATGGATCAAATGTTAGCGAAGTTTTTGAAGTCGAAGAAGACGAAGTGAATTTTTACACCAATACCGTTGGTGGCAGATTATATGGAGGTACTCCTTTATATATGCGCGCTAGTCATTCTAAGACGATTGGCGATGCTGTAGATGCCATGGCGGTTTTGTTTAATTCAACAGTTTCTTTCCGCAATGGCGAAGGAGATGAATATAAATTCCAAAATCTATCATCCATTGAAATTCATATGGATGATTGCGCTAGGGATGTAACTGTTTGGACATCTTATGACGGCGTTGCTTTTACCCCTTCATATCAAAATACCGATGATGACGGGTATGGCAATTTCTCTATAACTAATTCTCGCTACGTTCGATTTTCCGTAGGCGGATCTATGGACATGCCTTTATTTAGAGTCACTCTAAATTATTCTTGTTCCTACGATTATGTTGAACCAGAGCTTAAAACCGTCACCATTTATGCCTCTAATGACTTCCATGGCAAAGTTCCACAAAGCGGTAACGAAGTCGGATTAGAAAAATATGCCACCTATTTCAAAGATAAGAGCGATGACGAAAATACTCTTTTAATCGATTCAGGCGATAGCTGGCAAGGCTCAGCTTACTCTAATTTGAATTATGGTAATTTGGTTAACGACGTTATGATTGAAGCCGGTTGGGACGTGAGGACTATTGGCAATCACGATTTTGACTGGGGCGTTGATAGATTAAAAGCAAATACCGCGAGAACATATAAGGGGCAAACTCTAAAAACCTTAGCGGCAAATGTCTATGATTTCGACTTCAGCACCAAACAATATGGAAGCACGCAACAAAGCGATATTGGGGACAAAACCGCTACATTTATCTTAGAAAATGGATTAAAAGTCGGTGTCGTTGGCGTTATTGGGTATTCTCAAATCACTTCTATTAATTCTTTATATACGCAGGACATCGGTTTTAAGGATCATGTCCAAACAATTAAAGACGAAGCCACTCGTTTAAGAAACGAAGAAGGATGCAATGTCGTTATTGCTTCTTGCCATACTGGTCAAGAAGAAGTAATGGGCCGTAATTTAGGTGATTACGTCGACTTAGTGTTATGTGCTCATACACATCGATTCGAAACCGCAAACGAAGGAAATCTATACTTTGCTCAATTTGGATCGAATGGTCTTGGGGCCGGCAAGATTACGCTATCTTATGACCCTTCTAGCAATGATGTTATATCAACAGGCATTGAAACAATCTATTCTTCTAGTATTGACGCTGCCGTAACGACGGTTGATCCAACGATTCATCAACTTGTGAGTGACGCTAATACAGTTTCCGACACAATCGCAAACGAAGTGGTTGCTAATAACGTAACAGGCTCCTTCTATAAAGCCGAGTCTTTAGAAAACCTTATGGTTAAGGCTGTTTATGATTCTGCTGTAGCTGAAGGCTATACCGATATCACTTGTTCCTATGTCAACGACGCCAGATGCAATTCTATTGTCGCAACGGATAATAAATGGACATTTGCCGATATTTATGAGGCCTTCCCATTTGATAACGAAGTTTATATTATCGAAGCCACTGGAAGGGAAATGATGAATGAAGTTAACAAATATAACTATTGTTATTTCTCTCAAGACTTCGTTAATGGCGGTAAGACAGTCAAATATGGTCAAAAATACAAAATCGCTGTCTTAGATTACCTTGCGTTCCATACGAGCGATAGCAGGTATTATAACTATTTCGACGATAATGACGGTCACTATTTAGGAACCCTTTCAAAGAACTATCGTTTGTTACTGAAAGATTGGCTGAATGAAAACGGATATAATAGCGGAACCGCCCTTAATCCATCAAGTTTCACCACAGCGGATACAAGGTTCTATAACAAATATCAACTAACTTGCACATGTGACTTAAAGTTCATGATGAATGACGGAACAGATACCGTATATGAACCGGTTAATAATGTTGCATCTGGTCAATACATTAGTAGTTTTGTTCCTGCTAATGACCCAACAAGATCTAATTACACCTTTGGTGGTTGGTATTTGAACCCTGCATGTACAGATCCTATTGATAATGTAAGGATTTATTCCGATTGCACGATATATGCAAAATGGATTAGTGCTGGCACTTATACTACTGGCGACATTGATTACAGTAGTTTTACTGAAGGTGAAACCAGCACTGCATTGACTGCTACGAACATCGGTGGGGAAGAAAAAACCATTACCCTCGCGCATGATGCAAGGAAATATTAACCGATAATCCAAGTTATCCTTATAACAACACATGCTTTACGATTCCTGCACAAAGCTCAATGACCGTGACCGCACCGAGCGGATATAAGATTACTCAATTTGTGATTAGGGCTTATCGTACATATGACAACTTTGATTTCTATGTTGGCGAAAACAAGCTTGAAGAGACGGTAAACACTCCGAGCTCAGCCCCATATTATATTCGTTATATGGTTGAGCCTAATTCAAATCAGCTCCGTATCGATAACACGTACACCAGCGGTTATATGTATTGCTACGAATTGAGCGTTACCATTCAGCCAATTGAATAATTCTTATTCTACGATTAATAAAATTGAGGCTGTCGAAAAACCTAACGGTTGATCAGCAGCCTCTTTTTTGAACCGGTTAATTCGCGGCGCCGATGAGGGCTTGGATCTTGGCGTCCATGGCGGCGTTTTTGCCTTTGGCCCATTGGACGGTGTCGCCTTTGCTGATGGCGATGTAAGCACGGGTTTTGCCCGCGAGTTCGGTGTTATTGGAAAGGAATTCGGTCAACGCGTCGCCTTTGATGCCGGGATAAAGCATCGCGCTGGCGTTGAAGCGCGTGCCTTCGGTGGTCTCGGTGACGTAGACGAAGTTGAAGAGCTCGGATTCTTCGTGCGTCGAAGAGCAGGTTAGCGCGGAGGAGGCGGAGAGGTCGAGCGTGGTGCTTGCTTGGCTTAACGCGGCATTACCATAGGCAAAGCGCGCTTCGCCGATGGAATAAAGGTCGATGACGATCTTGTTTTTGGCTACCCAGTCGAGGTAAAGGGTCTGCTCCGGTTCGGAGCTTGATTCGGAGATGGAGAGTCCGGTCGCGTGGTTGCCGCAAGAGGCGAGCAACGTGGCGGCGGCGAAGAACAGGGCGAATTTGAATTTCATGCTTTTCGACCTCCTTATTGGCTTTGGGAAATTATAACGCATGGAAAGCAAGCTAAATGTTTCGTATTTCAAGATCAAAGTGGTGATGGTTTGGGGATGGACGCCTCCAAGATATGTTGATAAATAATCATCAATGATTGTAATTGCTTTGCTGGAAGTGACGCCTATTTCCTTTTAAGTTTTATTGCGGCGGCGAGTGCGGCGGAGGCTTCTGTGCATATTTTGCATATATCTAATGACCTAAAAGCGCAATTCGCGGCAACTTGTGCGGAAAGCGCACAAGTTCGAATAAGAGATGCAGTAGTCAACGAAAAGTAGACACGCGTTGTTATTTTGTAATCAATTCTGCTTTGTTCGTAGGCAGCACCGCGGGCAAACGTCGGCACTGAGGCGGCGGAAGTGGACAGGGATTCGCCCTAAGGGATTCCTCCCTGAATTGTTTGGGAGTCAGGTAGCCTAGGCAGCACATCGGCCGTTTCTCGTTGAAGAACCTGATGTATTCGGCGACGGCCTTGGGGACGTCGCCGCATTCGCCGATCCGGCAATGGAAGGAGCCCCTATGGAGGAAAAGAAATACGATTTAATAGCCTTTACGGACAAGGGGCTTTCCCTCGATGTACGCGTCGATTCCGATGAGGATACGGTATGGCTCACCAAGGATCAAATGGCGTTGCTTTTCGATCGCGGTAGATCGATCATCTCGCGCCACATCAAAAACATCTATAAGGCGAATTGAGAAAAAAGTACCTGTGCATTTTTCGCACGCGTACCAAAAGCACGATGCTATGTAGTACCCCCCGTTAGCCCTTATTGAGCAAAGAAAAGATAGATAGACAACCGCAAGGGCTAATTATTTGGGTAAAAAATCATTTTATCTGGGTAAAAATAGTGAACAGATTCTCGGTTGGCGACCCGCATCACGCTTCGTTCTTTTTTAGATTATTTCGATGGCATCGAAAGAAATGAGATATTTTGCACAGTGCATGGCTTACACTCAGCCTACGAAAATTCGACATTTTTCCGGAGCCTATTTTGCGGGTTTTAAACTGAACAATTGAGGCACGGGTGCCATCGTGTCTCTTCTCCAAAACCTATTTGTCGCTATAACCCCATCTTACGATTCGATCCTGCGGTGAGAACGATGCTTCGATATCTTGCCTTCGCCGAGGATACCTGGCCGCGCGAGCCGGGTTGTGCCTATGGACATATAAATATCGTTTCGTCCAAAATCACGATCCGCGGCGTCCAGGCGATGCTCGATGGCGACATCGCCAGCTTTTTTCAGGTATCGGTAAAGCTGATGAATCGGCAAATGAAGCGGAACCCGGATCGTTTTCCTGAGGATTTCTGCTTCCAGCTTACCAAAGAGGAAATCTTGAGGTCGCAATTTGCCACCTCAAGTTCGTGGGGAGGCCATCGAGGTCGCAATTTGCGATCACGATGCAAGCGAAAGGAACCAGGGTCGTTTCCCCGTAGGCTTCTGCTTCCGGATTACCAAAGAAGAACGAGATCGCTTAAGGTCACAAATTGTTACCTTTACGGAAAGAACGCGCGATCGCAAATATCTCCCTTACGTTTTTACCGAGCAGGGGATCATCGCCCTTACCGGGGTGTTGCGCTCGGGCATAGCGAACAAAATGGCGGTGGAGATTTCCCGCGTCTTCGTCTCGATGCGGCGCTTCATCCTCGAAAACGGCGACCTCATCGTTAGCGTTGATAATTGATAGAATATAATTCAAAAGATATAATTTAGGTATGGATGAATTAAAGCCTGAAAACAAGCTTCTTCCCTTAGCGGAAACCGAGGAAGGCATCGCGGATCGCATCTTCACGATCCGCGGCGTCCAGGTGATGCTCGATGGCGACATCGCCAGCCTTTTTCAGGTACCGGTAAAGCTGATGAATCGGCAAATGAAGCGGAACCCGGATCGTTTTCCTGAGGATTTCTGCTTCCAGCTTACCAAAGAGGAAATCTTGAGGTCACAATTTGCCACCTCAAGTTCGTGGGGTGGTCGTCGATACTTGCCCTACGTCTATACCGAGCAGGGAATCATCGCCCTTGCCGGGGTGTTGCGCTCCGGCCTAGCGGACAAAATGGCGGTGGAGATTTCCCGCGTCTTCGTCTCGATGCGGCGCTTCATCCTCGAAAACGGCGACGTTATCAAAAGGGTGGCTGAACTGCAGAGCCGCCAGATCGCCTTCGAGAACGAGACGGCCCGGAAATTCGACGCGCTTTTTTCCTATGTCGACGAAAAGTCGTTCCCCAAGCAGATGACTTTCTTTGATGGACAGTGGTTCGACGCCTACGATTTCCTTAGTTCCCTCTTTGAGAAGGCCGATACCTCCATTTTGCTCATCGACCCTTATTGCGACCGGGAGGCGCTGCGATACTGCGCGAAGCGGAAAGACGGGGTCCGTATCAAAATCTGCCATGGTTCTCGCACGGCCTTAGGCAGCCAAGACGTTGGGACTTTTTCCCGCCAATACGGGCCAATAGACGTAAAATGCGACGACTCCTTCCATGACCGCTACCTGATTTTGGATGCGAAGGAATGCTACCATATCGGCGCCTCCCTCAACCATGCGGGCAAGCGCGTTTTCGGCATTAGCCGGGTGGATGACGATGACGTCGTCGCCCTGTTGCTAAGGAAGGGAAGCTAAAATGAGATATCCGTCCACCAGCCTCATCGCGCAGATTAAAAAGGAGAGGAAGAGGAAGGGAATCACCCAGGCGGAGCTTGCCACAATGCTTGGGCTGCCCCAGCCTTCCATCGCCAGGATCGAGACCGGCGTGGTTTCCCCGACCCTCGGGATGCTCGAGCGCATTTGCGATGCCTTGGGGCTTGAGATGCTTGTCCAAAAGCAACGGGTGATCCCAAGGCGTGTGAACCTTGTCGTGGATATGCATGGATGCCCCAACCGCTGCCTCCATTGCTGGCTTGGGGACTTGCCAAACCGAATCCTGAACGATGGGGATGCAGAATGGGTTGCCTCACTCTTTCGGCCTTATTTCAAGGACCTGACCTTCTATTCCTGGCTTCGGGAGCCGGATTTTTGCCCCGATTACCGGGCGCGGTGGGAAAAGGATTGCGCCCTTTCCTCGATTAAGCCAGAACGCTTCGAACTGGCCTCTTTCTACCGCATTGTCCGCGACCCTGACTATGTGCTCTTCCTCAAGGAAGTCGGGACGAAGAAAGTCCAGCTGACCTTCTTCGGAGGCGAAATGACAACCGATAAATACGTAGGGCGCAAGGGCGCGTATCAAGAGCTATTGGAGGCGACGAGAATCTTATTAAAACAGGGCATAACGCCTCGCTGGCAGCTCTTCATCAACATGGAAAACAAGGAGGAGATCCTTCCCCAAATCAAAGTGGGGGAGGGCATGGGGGTAAAAGAGATCTTCGTCCACGAGGGGAGCTGCGACGGCAATAACGCCAAGCTTTATGATATCCGCATCGAGAAAGAAGCCATTCCGGAAGAGCTGATTCCCTATTATCTGGATTACGGGGGAATCCGTGCCGAGAGGGAGTGGTGCCAAATGCTTAAAGGCAGCAAAGAGTGTTTCCTTCCCCATAACGAAAAGGACATCACCCTCAACATAACTTCGGATTTCGACGTCTACTTCCATTTTACGAACCCATCCCATGCCTGGCGCCTCGGCAACCTTAAAAAGGATCCCATGGACCGCATCGTCAAAGCCGCGGTGGAGGAAACCGTCCCAGCCCTAGTTTTGTCTAGGGTGATGCCACTAGATAGGCTTGTCTCCAAATACGGGGGCTTCGAATCAAATAAGGCATTCAGTCTAGAAGACTACAAAATGTTCCTTTTGAATCGTTATTTGGATGAAATCTATAACGTTCCAAAGGATTTGGACGAACTATCGACGCGAATCCAAAAAATGTTAGGCGATTCCGATTTGTAAGGCGACCCGCATTGTGAAACAAAATGCAAAAACACTAGATGTTATCGAGTGTTTTCATTTTCTTGGCTTACAGTCAGCCTACGAAAAATCGGCCTTTTTTCTACAGATGTAACCTGTATACCGTTCGTTTCTGTCTCCGATGATGGAGACGGACTTCGCTCCAAACCCCATGTGAATGAGCGATCGAAACCTCGGACCATCTTTATCGAATGCTTTCGTTAGTATGTTTTCGGTTTCGAATAACGAATAGAGTTCTTCAATGACAAGGGAGAGAATCGACGTGACGTAGGGGCTTTCCTCGTAGTCGTGCCGAAGGTCTAACCGCATCAAGGCGCATTCGGGCGCCTCTTCGTCTGCTTTTCTGTGAAAGACCTCGATCGTGCCGATTGCCTTCCCTATGCGTCTATCTACGATTGTCCACCGAACGAAGTAGCGTTTTTGGTAGGAGGAATTCCAGAACTCGATAGCTCGAAGCATCCGCTCAGCCGTGAGGTAATGGAAATCGTCTCCATGGCAGTTGTCGGAATTGAAGTAAGGCCATGACAACGGGTCGCTATAGACTTCCAGCAAGTCGGAAAGATCGCTTTCCTTTACTTCGCGGAGTAGGAAGCGGGCGGATTCGAAACGCGGAAAATGGCTATAGGGATCTTCCGCTTTTCTTTCTGCAGAGGATAGAAGGATCTTTTTTCCAAATAGGGATGCGATAGATGTGACGCTTTCGAGAGTGGGGCTCATTATCCCGGCTTCGATTCGTCCAATGGTGGATTGCGGGATTCCTAGAAGCGAGGCGACCTCGGTTTGCGTTAAACCAAGCCGTTTTCTCTCCGCTTTTAAGGCTTCAACCAGTGGATTGACGCGCCTATTCATCGCTTTCCTCTTCGACCCGCGCGGCATAATAAAGTTCTTTGGCCCTTTCGATTTCGGCCCGCAATTCCTCGTCGCTAGGTAGGTAAAGCTTGTACTTAGAGACGAAGAGCTGCTCCGATTCGGCGAGGATGGAGTAGCGGACGACGTCCTCGTCGAGCTCCGAACAAAGGACGATGCCCAAGGTTGGGTTATCGGTTTTCTTTTTCACCCTCTTATCGAACATTCGACGATACATGTCCATCTGACCGATGTCCTTGTGGGTCGGGGCATTGGTCTTCAAGTCGATCAAGACGAAGCAATTGAGGATATAGTTATAGAAAACGAGGTCGATGTAATAGTCCTTGCGCTCGGTTGCGACGTGATATTGCCTGCCGACGAAGGCATATCCTTTGCCGAGTTCAAGCAGGGATTCCTTCAAATGATCGATGATGGCCGATTCGAGCTTGCCCTCGTGGATTTTGGCCTCTTGCGGGATTCCGAGGAATTCGAAGACCATCGGGTTCTTGACGAACTGTTCCTTGCTCTCCTCATAGGAGACGGCGGGGTAGTCTTCCTTTTTGATTGGCTTCCCGGGCTTGACGAGGCGGAAGTAGTACTGCGACTCGATGTTCCTTTGGAGGACGCGGACGCTCCAGCGTTCCGCGAGGCATTCGTTCTCGTACCACTCCCTGGCCTTGGGGTCGAGGACGGTGATCAGAAATTTGTAATGGGTCCAGCTGAGCAGCGCAGATTTTCCATTCGAGTGGAAAATGTTTGGGTAGAGCTTATAAAAAGTGTAGAACTGGTACAAACTGGTTTTCCCAAACCCCCTGCCAAATTCCATCGTGAGGGATTTCGAAAGTCTGGCGATGATTTTGGCTCCATATTCGGCCCGGTTTTCACCTTTGAGCTCTTCTTCGTAGATGCGCTTCCCAATCAGCCAGTTCCTTTGGAGAATGAGGGTGTTCAGCGTTTCATAGGCAATTTGCCTAGACATAACGACGATTTGTTTTACGTCACTTAAGCAGTCGTTTGTTAGAGATGATTCGGGGATGGCGGAGATGATATCGGTTGGCATGGTTCGACCTCCTTTTTAGGTTCAGAAATATTATAGCAAAACCGCTATTTCAAACAATCGGTTCGAAATAAGAAGACCTAAGTTCCGCATTAAAACCGTCGCGACTCTAATCCCGCATCGTGCTCCACCAAACGAAATTGTCTCGGCGCCGTCGAGACTTTTTTCAAAGATACGTTTATTCACCACACGATTACCGCACGAATTTCGAACTTTTTCTTGTAGAGCACTATCTAAAAATTGCCATCAAAAAAGCCTAAAAAAAACGGTGCGAATCAGGAGCAAAATTCTAGACCCGCACCGCCTATTCGAGGGCGTCATTTGACGAGGACGATTTGATGACGGTGGCTGTACTTAACTTTACGGACTTGGTACAGGTGACCGTCGATGCAGAACGAGACTTTGTCACCGGCTAATTCGTTGGTGATAATGTTCGTGCACATCAAATTCTCAACGGCGTCGGAACCGCCACACGCTTTCGGTAGTATGTGGTGCACGTTCCAGCCGCAATAGATTTTCTGGCCGCCGCGGAATTCATAGTAGTTGGGGTCCCCATAGGCTTCCCGACACATTAGGCCGCCGTCGAAATCCTCGGCGTACTCACGATCTCCGCAGGCGCGGAGCCAAAGTCTCATCGCGTTCTTCCGATTGATTCGCATTCTTGCCTCCTTTCTGGACCGTTAAGAAAACCCGCACATCGTTGCGTGCGGGCTAACAGACGATCCAATGGCCAGCTTCACACACGCAACTTCCGACACAGGGAAAACCCGATGTCTTTGTGCTGTGTAAAGCTGCGGAACGCGAAAGGGGAACCTTAGTCCCCGGCTGCATTCGCCTTTCCCTCTCCTACTGGGCATCTTTCAAGAGAGAGGTAAGTCCCGGAGGTTTACGTAAACTGCTGTCTGCAACACGGTGAGCGGCCTCGTCCGTATCTTCTCCCCGCTGCCCAGGATGGCATCACGCTATCATCATAGCGGGCTGGTCACCGGAGTCTTCCGCTCGGTCTTCTAATGAGGCAGACCTACAAAGCTTATCGCCATGGCTCTCGCTCATGACTATGGACATAATATAAAACAAAGCGTTAATAAACTAAAGATTCGAGAACCGATCACTTGGAAAACGGCTATCTATAACACAATATTGCCGGGTTCACGATCAACTCAATCTTGAGCCGTCGAATGGTTTCAATTTGTGTTATAAAATAATAGCTGTTATTGATTGGCCGAAAGGCGGGAATCTATTTCACTGAATATATCCATGAATGATTTGACCTTGGCGATAGAAGAAAACAAACTCCCTGAACTCTATTCTTGGCAGAAACAAGCGATTGAAAAATGGGAGAAAGTTGGCCGTCATGGTATTTTCAAAGTCGCCACTGGCGGAGGGAAAACCATCTGCGCGCTCCATCTAGCCGCCTTGATGAACGAGAATACCCGAATCAAGATCGTCGTCCCAACCGTAGCCTTAGCGAAACAATGGAAGAAGGACATTCTTTCCTTTGGGCTTGCAGAACGAGTTGGCGAATGGCATGGCGATAAGCATAGCGCCGGAGACATGCGCTTCATGATCTACGTATGCGATTCGGCTAGATATGCCCTTTCCTCACATGCATTGCGCGATATGCGCGAAGGCAAAAGCGTCTTCCTCATCTGCGACGAATGCCAGCATTACGGAAGCAAAGAGAACCAAAAGATATTCCACTTCATCGGCGCGAAGGGCTTCAAAAAGGAACTGTATTTCTCTTTAGGCCTATCGGCGACCCCAGAATGCGCTAACTTCGATGCCGTCATCAAACCGAATCTTGGTGACATCATCTTCGATTTCGATTTGGCGAAAGCTCAAGAAAGCAAGGTCGTGAGCCCGTTCCTCCTCTTTCAGATCGAAGTCTATTTCTCTGGAAAAGAAATCGGAAGCTATCTTGACCTAACCGACAAAATAAGCAAGCTCTACGCGACGATCCGCAACACCTACGTCGTCCTAAGGACGCTTGATGGCGATGATTTCTTCAATGCCGTCAACAAGAAAGCCGAAGAAGACCCCTTGTGCGAAGCCTATGTTAACGCGATCCTTGCAAGAAATGAGCTCGTATTGAGGGCATCTAACCGCGTCGAATGCGCAAAGGAGCTGATCAACCGTCTTCCTTCCTCATCTAGGATCATCGTTTTCTCTGAGCGGATTGAGCAAGCTGAATCGATTTACCGAAGGCTTCAAGAGGAAAAGAAGGTCCGAGTAAGACTATATCATTCAGAACTCTCGCCGGAAGCGAAGAAGAACGCGCTGAATGACTTTAGAGACGGCGAGGCTAGGGTTCTTATTTCCTGCAAGGCTTTGGATGAGGGGCTCAATGTGCCTGATGCCGATGTCGGCATTGTGCTGTCTTGCACCCATGGGGATCGCCAGAGGATTCAGCGCCTCGGTCGAATCCTTAGGAAAACCCCGGGCAAAAGCCCCGCGAAGCTCTATTATCTATATGTTTCAAGCACGAGCGATCCTCTCGCGTATTTGCGTGGCAATTCCGGCGCGCTTGAAGTCGGAAACCTAAGCTACGTCGATGGCGTGTTCGATTACGATGCCTATCTTGCCGTATGCGAATCCCTTTTGGACCGTTTGGAAGGCGGACCGAAAACTATGCTTCCCTTAAGAAGAAAGATGCGGCGGAATTTTGAGAAGGGCATCGTCAGGGGCGATTACCTTTTTGGCGAAGAGCTTCTTCTTTCCCTTATTGAGAAGAACTCCGATGATGAGGCGGAAGCGGATTATTATCGGACGATGCTTTGCCTAGCTAGGATTCGGCTAGGGAAATCGCCGATTTGATGGAAACCACTCTCTCTAGATTGAGCCTTCTAGCGATAAAGTGTATATTTTCTTAGCGAACAAACCTAGTTTTCATTAGGATAAGCCTTGCTTGCGGAAAGGATTGCATTTATGGATTACGAAGTGTTTTATGGAACGCTCTCAGAGCGTGAGAAGAAACTGAAGGAAGCTCTTCTTGCTGCAACGAAGGCGAACAAAACCTTGGAAAAGGCGTTGGAATTTGGAGACCTCAAGAATCTCGTATCCTCCATCGAAGATGCAAGCGAAGCTTCCGCTAGATTAAGCGAAGCCGCCTCTAACGCCCTTGCCGATGCCAAGGGGTTCGACGGCAAAGCCTATTTCGCTTCAGGAGATTACGCGACCCAATTGCTCGCGGAGTGCAAGCGCCTTGGAATCGATGTGCGCGGCGAATATCCCGTCTATGAGATGTTTCCGTACCGCGTGAAACTCGACGAGGAAAACCAAGAAGTCTCCATCGATAGGAAAAAGTATCCTTGCCTCCGTCCCGCGAAGCTTGCTTCGATCATCAAAGAAGGCCAAGACAAACTGAACAAGGCTCCATTCAAAGCAGAGGCTTTCCTCAATGAATTGTCCGACGCCTATGATCTTGCTCTTCTGAAACTAGGAAAGACGGAAGGGACCGATATCTATCTGAACGTGCTTTATAAATTCCTCGTCCCAATGGCAAGAAGCCGCAAGGAATACGACATGCAGGCCTATGCGTTTGACCTTGCTAGGCTTTATGCCCAAGGAATCGATCTGCTTACCAAAGGCGGCAGAGGGTTCCAATTCGGGCCAAGCCGCGATTTGTCCAAAGCCATTCGCGTCCTCGATGACGAGGGCAAGGAACAATACCTTGCCACAATCGGTTTCTTTAAGCGCTGATCGCTAGGCGAAAGTTAAGAGGAAGACATGTCTCGGTTCATAAAGAAAGGAACGCCGGAGGAGTTATCCGCTTTCCTTAGATACAACTATCTCCAGAGTTACATCTCTAACGGAGGGAGCAAAATCAAATTCGTCACCGGAAGCAAGAAATCCGGCAAATCCGCTTTCCTTGCACTTACGGAAAAGGAGGCCGCGGAAGCGGGATTCAAGGTTGTTCACCTTTCCGCGAGGGAAGTCCCGATGTTCGACTTCAAGGATCTTTATTCCTCCATCGTTATGCGCGTCGACCTGCCTGAAATTCTCTCCCGCTGCAAGGACAAGGTCATCCTTAGCCTTGATTATGACCCGAAAGAGATTCCCGAGGGAAAGGATTTCATGGAGTATTTGGCTTCCATCGATGAAGGGGACGCTTTGACTAGGCGCGCTATCAGAAAGAAGATCGAATCGATGTTCTTGTCGAACCCATATTTCGATTCCAATTTCTCCTTGGCTTGCTCCATGATCGTCGGATCGATGCTTGGCCATCCAAAGCTTGACGACATTTCCTTATCCACGATTTATTCCTATTTGGGGGCAGAGAAAGAACTCAAGATGTCCGCGATACGCCTCGTTGGACTTGCCCCCAAGAAAATCAACAAGACGAACGCGAGATTGATGCTCAATTCTCTTGTTGAGGTCATATTGCTTTCTGGCTATGAGGGTTTAGCCATCTTCGTCGACGATTTCGATGCGATTCTGAACCGCAGCGGCCTAGACGCGATTCATTACACCAAGATGCGGCGCGAGGATGCATACGAAAGCATTCGCGAACTGATCGATTCAATCGACGCGATGCATAACGTCTTCTTCTTGTTCGCCTTCCATCGTGTGTTGCTCGATGACGAGAATGCGGGACTTAAATCCTATCAGGCCCTTTGGATGCGCATCCAGAACGAAATCGTGGGCGAGAGGTTCAATTGCTTCGCCGATATATTGGATCTGGACCGCTATGGAGAACTCTTCTTCGACGCGTCCGATTTGCGCGCGATTTACGAATCGCTTGCGGATGCTTATCGGAATCCGAAAAACGGCATTGCGATAAGCGATGAGGAATTACTCCGCCTGAAGGAGAAATCCAAGAAAGGCTCCTTGGGTATCATGGGGCTCCTCGAAGGAGAACTCCTCGAAAGAATGAAGGGTAATGTTGGAAATAGCGGGGGCGAAGCAGATGAATAATGAAGCAAGGGGCGTCATTGAGGCGCTTCGATCTGGAATACCGTCGAAAGCCGTTGGCTCCTATTTCTCGGAATCCAGAGCCTCCACGATGGGCAAGATCCACGGCAAGATCGACTCCGTCACCCGCGAAGGTAGATCCTCTGGAATGGTCGTCGTCGGGAAGTATGGTGAAGGAAAGACGCATCTTTTAAACGCGACTGATGTCTATGCCTCCAAGAGGAACATCGTCGTCTCGCACGTCTCCATCGGAAAAGAGAGCCCAATCGACAAGCTTCCCGTCATCTATTCAAAACTTCTTTCCAACACCTTTTTGCCAAATGAAGCTCAGCCTGGCATTTCCCGTGCCTTGGAAAAAATGATTCCAGACTCCCCGGAGGCGAACGAGATGCTGAACTTCGCGTCGAAGTCGCTTACGACCAATAAACTATATTATGTATTCGATGCATATCTCCGCTCGGACAACGTCGAGGAACGATATCGTTTGCTATCGGACATCCAAGGCGACTTGCTGCCGAATTCCGCGGCGCGCGCCATCGCGAAATCCCTTCGGAATGAGAAAATCATCTTCAATACCCCGTTCGCGAAAACGAAGCACATGCAGGATTATTTCTTTTTCACGAGCCACCTTTTCAAGACCCTCGGATACGATGGTTGGGTTATTCTCTTCGACGAAACTGAACTCATGGGCAGGCTTTCGAAGCGGTCGAGGATGCTTGGGTACGCGAACATCTATGATTTCATTTTCCCTGACAAGAGATTGGAGAACACGTTCTCCATCTTCGCGTTAAGCGCCTCTTATGAAGAAGACGTAATCGACCGGAAAAACGAATACGATACCGCGATTATCGATTACGGTGAGGATAAGCGTATCCGAGTGGCGTTAGATTGCCTTAGGAAGGGAACTAAGCTTTATCCTCTTACGAAAGAAGAGATGAAAGACGTCTTCTCCAAATTGATCGCATTCCATGCCTCCGCCTATGAATGGGAACCGCCTATCGATGCTGAAAAGCTATTGAAAGAATCCGGCTCCGCAGGCTTTTTGCTGAGAACCAAGATCCGATACGCGATCGAAACGTTGGACCAGTTATATCAATACGGCGACGAAGGCGAAGCGAAAGTCGCTGATTTGAGCAAGGAAACGTTTGAGGAAGACACGCCGGAATAAAATGGCTGCGCCGTTTGGCACGCCCGTACGTATTTGTATGTAGTTGCCCTGCCGAGGTTTGTAGCGTAAACAAACTAGGCAGGGCTACGTTCGGGATGACGTTTTGGCTAGGAAAAGGCTCAAAGCCACGCTTACCTCAGGGCAAAACGCCGTTTTCGAGTATCTTTCCGCCCATCCCGAAGCGACCCTTCAACAAGTCGCCGATTCCGTCGGGCTCAGCTTGGCCGGAGTCAAGAAGATCGTCGGTGGTCTCACCAAATCGGGACTGCTCGCGAGGGAAGGCTCGAAAAAGGCCGGGTGATGGGTTGCTCTCAAATAAAGTTTACCAAAAGAAGACTTTAAAAAGACGTTGGGTTATAGGCTGCGGCCCGCATCGTGATTCTGCGTTTCCAAATTGTTTCGATGTCATCGCAATAATCAGCGACAATGACTATTATCCGTACCACCCTCATACACCCTTCCCGCTGGAAAACCGAGTTGGTAGACAAGAACCAGTCAGCTACCATCGCCAAACTGAAGCAAGATGTCTGTGGTGGCTTCGGAACCGCGAGATGGAACCGAAAAGAATGACCCGCTTAGATCCTCATTAGGTCCTCGAGTGTGATGACGTTATCGAAGGTCCACATGTATTCGCCTTCGCTAACTCCGAAAGTGGTGAGTAGAACCTTGTGGGTGATTGCTTTTTTTGGTATCAGCTTTTGAACGAGAATCGCGTTTCGAACGGCCTTTCGCTCCATGGTGCTATCCACGAGGACGCTGTCTGAATAGAACTTGGCTTCGCATATGTCGACGATATTGTCGGCTCTAGAGATAATGAGATCGATTTGCCCCAAAGGCTTTCCGTTTGGGTCCATTGCTATATAGGATGATTCCTCGCTTCGGATGCTGGCCACCCCCAAGGCGGTTTTGATCTGCTTAACGTGGAGAAAACAAAGGTTCTCGAAGGCAAGGCCGCGCCAGGTGACGACGGATTGGTTCTCCAGATTTTCTTTCCAGAAGTCCGTGGACAATGATTCTTGGCCATCTACGAAGCGGAGGAAAAACCAGCAGAACGGGTCACTTAGTCGATAGTAGGATTCCCTTTTCCCCATTCCAAAGGGGTAGTATTCTATGACAAAGTCGCTGTCCACGAGCGAATCAAGTTGCTTGGTCAATGTCCCACCGGCTTTGATCCCGGCGGTTTTTTCGATTTCCTCCCGCGTCATCCCCATTCTTTTTTGGGACAACGCCCGGACGATCGCTTTCATGGTGTCTGGATTTCTGAATACGGAGCCAAAAAGCCTGGTATATTCCCGTCTGAAACGCGCGTTTTTCGCGAAGAAACATTCATCGATATATTGGGGAAGACTCTGGCCGCGTTTCATATCTTGGAGATAGAAAGGGATTCCACCGAAAATCATGTACGCTTGAGCGGTGTCGTAATCGGAAATCGAAATCCCCTTTGACGCAAAGAACTCCTTGCATTCTCCTAGGCTTAGCGGACTTAGGCGAATTTCGCGCGTCAATCTCCCATATAATCCCCCGTGATTGTTAATAAGCTTATTGGTCATCCACGATGTTGCGGAACCCGCAACGATGAGAAGAAGGTCATCTTGAAAGCATCCCCAGGTGTTCCAAAAGCCCTCAAGCGCAGACATGAAGCCTGATCTGGGTGTATCCATCCAAGGGAGTTCATCGATGAATACGACTTTCTTTTTCCCTTTTAGCGCTTTCTTTTTTGCGATTAGCCGGTCTAGTCGATAGAAAGCTTCTTCCCAGCTTTTGGGTGGCTTTTTTTCCTTTTCTCCTTCGCGTAGCAAAGAGGTATGGAAGTGGCGGAGTTGCTTCTCCATCGCGCTCTCTTCGTGGGTGTCGATCTCATCGCTTTCTCTTTTTTCGTCGAGCGGGGAGAGCCCGGAGTGCTGAAAGACGAACTTTCCAGCGAAAGTTTGGCCAACTAAATACGTTTTCCCCACACGTCGGCGCCCATAAACGCCTACAAATTCGGCATCGTCGCTATTATAGGCGTCGATGAGCTTTTCTATTTCCCGTTTGCGTCCAATCATAGTTATTCCTCTAAATTCAGCCGTTCAAACTGAAATTTCAATTTCATGGCTGATTATAACCACTTTTTTGCTTTGTGCAACTCAATCTGTTGCCGGTTATGAAAAGCCATATTTCTGAAAAGAATGCCCTCACGGCTGCGCTTGGGCTAATGAAATCATTCCCGCATCGTGAACCTTAGTTTCAATTTGTTCGATGACAGCTAGCTTTTCCAAAAACATGGACTACTCATCGCCTACTTAAATCCCGCGAAAAAGTTTGGTGGGCGAAAACCACTCAGCCACCATTTTGGACAGCAGTGCCGCTCTCTTTTTGGAGCACTCCGAAATCGTCGTTCATCTTTTGGCCGCCCAAGATAATCTGTGCAGAAGAAGTTACTAAAAATTAAAAAAACAAAAATTTTAGTAAGTTACATTGTTTTCAGATTCCTGCTGATTTATCATATGGTCATGGAAGATTTTCGCTTGATTGGGCGGCGCGAAGAGTGCCTTGAATTAGAACGCTGTCTCTCGCTGACAAAACCTCAGCTTATTTTGGTTTATGGCAGAAGAAGGGTTGGCAAAACTTACCTTGTCGATACCTACTTTGACAACAAATTCACGTTTAAGTTCACGGGCGTTCACAAGCTATCGGAAGATAAGCAACTCCTGAACTTCTCTAACGAGCTGGCCCATTGCTCAAAGAAGAAGGCCCGCCCATTGGCCGATTGGACCGAAGCGTTTTTCGCCCTTCGCAATTATTTGGATCGGTTCGACGACGAGGAGAAGAAGATCGTGTTCATCGACGAGCTGCCTTGGCTCGACAATGGATCCGGTTCCTTCCTAAAAGCCTTCGAGTACTTTTGGAACCAATATGCCAACGCGAAAAAGAACCTCGTTTTCATCGCCGCTGGATCAAACACCTCCTATTTGCTCAACAAGCTCATTCGAGGGAAGGGCGGATTCTACAAAAGGGTCACGTCCAAAATCCGCGTCAGCCCCTTCACGCTCCTCGAAACGGAGGAATTCTTGAATAGCGTGAACATCCATTGGGACAGGCGGGACATCGTCGATTGCTATATGACGCTGGGCGGTTTGCCCTATTATCTGCAGCACCTGCGGCCGAACCTGAGCCCATCCGCGAACATCGATTGGCTCCTTTTCAACGAAGACGGCCCTCTATACGGCGAATTCGCCGAGCTCTATGAAACCCTCTTTAAGCACAGCGCGAAATATGTCGCCATCATGGAAAGGATTTGCCTCACGCGCTACGGGTTGACCTCCGAGGACATCGCGGGATTCCTTGGGAAAAAGGCGACAGATGGATCCGTGAGCAGCAAGCTAAAGGCCTTGTGCGATTGCGGCTTCCTCAAAGAATACTCATCCTATCTCGACGGAAGGAAGAGAACGCTCTACCGTTGCGCCGACTATTTCACCTTCTTCTATCTCAGATTCGTCCGCGACCATCAGGGCAAGGATCCCCATTTCTGGTCCTCTATGATTCAAACTCCCGCGAGGATTTCTTATGAGGGGTATGCCTTCGAATGGATTTGTTTTGATTCCAATGAATCCATCAAAAAGGCGTTGGGAATCTCCGGTGTTCTCAGCGATGTATACACATGGACGAATCGCAATAGCGACCAAGGCGTTCAAATCGACATGGTTATCGATAGGCATGACCGGATTGTGAACCTTTGCGAAATCAAATACACGTCCAAACCTTATGAAATCTCCAAGGAAGAGTGGTGGGGACTTTCCGGCAAAATCGAAGCGTTCATGGCCGCCCAAAAGGCAAGGAAAACGGTTTTCCTCACCATCGTGTCCGCGGAGGGGCTGAAGAAGACCGGCTACGCATCGAGGGTGAACCAAGTTGTAACATTAGATGATTTGTTTTCTTACTAAAAATCCAAAATTCCTAGTTTTTAGTAAGTATCGTATTGCTGAATTGAAAACGATCGAAAGAACTCTGCCTCTATATTTTGGAAGGCTAAAAAGTGCCATCACGACCCGCATCGCGCTCCGTCGATATGCGTTTCCTTCTCCGCTTTGTTTGAATCAGCATTTATTGAAAAAGTGATTGTAATCTTTACTAATCATCTATATTTCTCCAAAAAATGAGAGATTTATCTCAATTTGGAAGATTATGATGAGAAATTACATTAGATCGGTCGTCAAATTGAGGAAATGGCCAATTCCGTTTTCGGAGATTTCTTGAGTCCGTTAAGCGTCACGTACATTGCTCGTAGGGTGTTGACGGTTTTGGTCTCCTTGCGGAAAACCTCGATTCTTCGAGCCATGTTTTTCTCTTCTGCGGCGTCGAATTCGAATTCGCCAGAAACGTATTTGGCCTCTAGGACGAAGGCGATGTCATCCTTGCAATCTAGGATGAGGTCGATTTGGGCGCCGGGTTTGCATATACGCGTCGATGAGTTGTTTTGGGCTGTAATCCATGCCGAGCGACTTGGCAAGCTAGGGGCATGGTTTTTGGTTGGGAATAAAACACGAGGACTATCATCGCTACTATGGGGGATGTAATTCCTGATGGGTTCTACGGCTTGGACGCGGTAAAATAAGGCGCAAACAAAGGAGTCATATTTATGCAACTGAACAATAATGCATTCCGCGGCGTAAGAAGCGCGCATGCCATCGTCGTTTCGGTCATCTTTTTGATTGCCGGGGCGGCATTCGCCGGTATCGGCGTTTATCTCCTCATCAATCCTAAAGGCGCCGAAAGCCCTAGCACGACCTTAGACATCGTCTTCCTCATCGCGGGTGCGGCGGTGATGGTCGTCGCCCTCTTGTTCTTGATCCACGCGGTCAAGGAATTCAAAAAGAGGAAGCCCCTAAGCGAAGAAGAAGTCAAAGCCAACGAGCAACGCATCCACGCCGGCGAACCCGATATCCAAAACATCAAGAACGAGAAGTTCGTCTTCCATTTCGGCGGCAAGATGAACCAATCCTATTTCGTTGAGGACCAAAATGGGGAGAAGCGGTTCGAATGCATCTTGAAGAAATTCAATCCCGTCGCCGCCAATACCTATGAATTCACCGATGTCCGCAACAATTTCACCAAGACCATCAAGGTAGGGAAAACGTTGACCCAATCCACCGAAGGCGGGATCATCCCGGTGGGCGAGGTGCTCTCAAGCAGCTTCAAGATCGATGGGGTCGGTTGCTGGGATTATCTCCGCAATCGTGGCTATGAGATCAAATACTTCATCCTCGAACGCCCCTTCGCCCGTTTCGAACTCCATAAACTTGGCAAGCTCGTCGCGAAGATCACCCCCTGCAACGGCAAAGACCCTTTCAATGAAAAGAGCATGAACTTCCTACGCATGGGCGTGGGCATCTTCCGCATCGAGATCATCGATTGCCGGCTCGACGACGCCGTTATGGCCGCCTTCATCGCCGCGAGGACCGACACGGTTCGTTAATTTAGTCTAAGCCCGGCCCTTTATTTCGAGGCCGGGCATGCTTTATTTTCCCGGCAAAAGAGAGCATAGCCTTTGCACGGGCTCGTTCCTTCAAGGGCATAGGGAATGCTGGAATAGCGTTGAAGAAATGAAGAAGCCATTGATTTATAGAATATTGCTTCCCTTCGCGAGGTTCCGTTATCGCAAAATGCGGATCGTCTATGATGACCCTAGCGATACGCGGCCTGGCGTTTTCATCGCCAACCACGCCCGCATCGATGGGCCAGCCGCGACGACGCTGCATTTCGATCGTCCCTACATGAACTGGATCATCCATAACGCGCTGGATAAATCTTTGGCGCCCTCTTATCTCTTCCATGACGTTTTTATCGGAAAATCACGCAAAATGCAGTGGTTTTACCGTTTGTTATCGCGCTTGCTCGCCCCATTGCTCGTGTCGTTGCTTTGCCATGAGCCCGGCATCCCCGTCTATCATGACGCGCGAAGCCGCGATACCTTCCGCCAATCCGTTTCCGCGCTTACGGAAGGGAAGAGCTTGCTCATTTTCGCTGAATCCCCAAAGCCATTTTCCCCTTACGTCAACGCGTTGCAGGATGGTTTCCTGCTCCTTGGACCCCAATATTACAAGAAGACGAAGGAGGCGCTCTCCTTCTATCCCATGTACGTGTGCCGGAAAAGACGTCTGATCCGCGTAGGTAAGCCCATCGCCTATTCGCCAGACCTGCCTTTATCGCAACAGCGCCAAATCCTGATCGACCATCTGCAAAGCGAAATCACGCGCCTAGGGAAAACGTGTCCTCCCCATCAGCCCATCTCCTTTATGGAAAAGCGTTGGTACAAGGCTTATGGAAACTACGTCGATGATTTCGCTTCCTATTGGGAAATGATCGATAACGAAGGCGATAAGTGCGAAAATACGTCATCAAAGGGAGCGACGGTTATGGGGAAAGCGATCATCAAAGCGACGAGCTTAGTCAAGTCCTATGGCGAAGGCGAAGGAAAGACTTATGCCCTCGATGGCGTCGACGTGGAAGTCTACGCGAATGAGTTCCTCGTCATTTTGGGCGAATCCGGTTCGGGCAAGTCGACTCTGCTTAACGTCTTAGGCGGCATGGATGAAGTCGAGGAAGGCGAAATCCTTTTCGAAGGCAAAGACCTCGCCAAAGCAAAGGCGCGCGACCTTACCAAATATCGCCGCGACTCGGTGGGGTTCGTCTACCAGTTCTTCAATTTGCTGAACGATTTAACCGTTCTCCAAAACGTCATGATCGCCCCCGGGGCAAGGAAACATAAGGACCGTGCGCTTGCAATCCTTGACCGCGTTGGCCTTGGCGATAAGCTCGACAAATTCCCCGCCCAGCTTTCCGGCGGCCAGCAGCAACGCGTCGCCATCGCGCGCGCTTTGAATAAGGAATGCGACTTATTGCTTTGCGACGAACCCACGGGCGCCCTAGACGCCGCCAGTGGCAAAGCGGTGCTCGAACTTCTCGAAGAACTCCACGAAGAGGGCAAAACCATCGTGCTCGTCACCCATACGAAGGAAATCGCCCAGATGGCGACCCGCGTCATCGCCATGAAGGACGCGAAGATCGTCCGCAATGAGGAAAACCCCGATCGACGCAAGGCCAAAGACATCGACTGGTAAGCCATGATACGGTCCTATTTGTTCTGCATGCTCAAACGTTTCAAAGGCCCGTTTTTCTCCATGGGCTTCATCAGCATGCTCGCCATTGCGATGATGGTGGGGCTATTCGGCGCTTTGGGTAATTTGGAATCCTCTTACGACGCCTTTAAGTCGGACTATGGCTCCCCAAGCGTTTCCTATTACATGGATTTGTCCAAAGACGAGGATATCGCCGGGGTAGCGGAGGTGGAGGGGGTCGCGAAAGTCGAGACGCGCCTACGTTTCGACACCTATCTTCGCCGAGAGGACGGCCGCCCGCTCATCGCCCGCATCTTTACCTTCGAAGATGAAAGAGAAGGCATCGTCAAGCCTTGCTTTGGCGATATCGCCGCCAAGCGGGAAGACATGGTCAACGTCGCCGTTTCCACCGCCTTAGCCAAAAGCAATGGCATCTCCGTGGGCAATGATATCGAGCTTGGCTTTGGGGAAACCTATGCCAAATTCCATGTCTACGCCATCTATGACCACCCGACCGCCATCTACATCCGCCCCTCCCCGTTCATCGCCTCGGATAACCGCGACTTTGGGCACATCATGATTGCCCGAAGCGAAGCGAAGAAGGCGGAAGAATGCATCATTGAGCCGTACTTGGAAACCCACGATTCCTTCGTTCCGCCCGAAGGCACTTATGATCCAACCGCCGTGCTCGACGCCATCGCCGACGTTTATGGGAATCCAGAGCGCATCGACCATTATTTCACCGAATTGCTGATCCAAAAGGAAAACGGCTATGGCGAAGAAGAGGTCAACGAGCGCGTCAGCGCGTTCCTTGAAGGAAAGGTCAATGTGCTTGAAACGATCACCGAATCCCATTCGCTTTATGAGCAATTCATCACCCGCGTCGATCGGCAGTTCCATACGGCGGGGCTCTTCTTACCCATCTTCTTCTTCGTGGTGAGCTTAGCGATCATCGCCTTGTTCTTGATTCAGATCATCAAGCTCATGACGCGGGATATCGGGACGATGCTTTCCGTCGGCGTTTCCCATGGTCAGGTCCTTGGCTTGCTCTCGGTTTGCACCTTGACGGTCATGGGCATATCCGCCTTATTCGGCATCGGCTTAGGGTCGGCGATCATGGTGGTGCTGGTCAATATATTCCGCACCTCCTATTTCATGCCGGGGATCACCTTTGGCCTTGATCCGCTGGCGACACTCATCGCCATCTTGCTTGCCGCGGGCATTTCCCAAATCGCGGTGCTCATCGCCGCGCACAACATCTTCTCCATCACGCCCAAGGACGCGATGATCTCAAACGAGGCCAAGCGTAAGAAACTGCCCAAATCCATGGAGAAAGGCATCGATCGGATGCCGCTATATCTTCGCATGGCCGCGAATGCGACCTTCCAAAACCCACGGCGTTCCATCGTCTCTTGCTTTGCGATCCTCGCTTCGACGACGATGATCATCATCGCGGGGCTTTTCGGGGTCTCCATCGACACGACCATCCACCAGACGACCCAAACCCGTTTGAATTACGACGCGCAGGTCTATTGCACCAAGGCGGAAGAAGATGACACGTTCCTTAAGGACCTTCAAGCCCAACCGTGCGTCAGTAAGGCCGAGCAAGGCTATTTCACTTGGCTTGAGGCAAGTCACGGCGATAAGAAAACCACCATCGAAGTGGTGGGGGTCGACGTGGAAAGCCAATCGCTCCAATATATCCCCGATTTCGGGGCGAAGGGTCGGCTTTACGTCGAAGAAGAGGGGATGATCCTCCCCGAGTATAGCGCGGAGGTTTTGGGGGTGGGCGTCGGGGACCTCATTAACGTTGGCACGCAGCAAATCAAAGTCACCGCCATCTCGACGCAGCATATGCATTTCGTCGGTTACCTTTCGATGGCGAAAGTCAAAGAACTGAGTCCGCTTTACGTTTCCACCTATTTCGTCAACGTCTCCGACGAAGCGGCGCTCATGTCTTACGTCTCGATGCATAAGATCGGGTCGGTCGTGGTCAATACGTCCTCCTACCGTGCCGATTTGAAAGAGCGTCACGACCCCATTAATTTCGTCGTTTGGGTCATCACCGGTTTCTCTCTCCTGATGGCTTTAGCGACCTTGACGATCACCGCCCAAGACCAGCTCATCGACCAGAAGAAGTCCTTATCGATCTTGCGTTGCGTCGGATATGGGACGAAGGACATCTCCAACATCTGGTCCATCCAGCGCGGCTTCGAATTCCTTATCGCCGGGGCGATTGCTTGCCCAGTGGCATACCTAACCCTTAAGCTCATCCTCAAAGGCGCCGCAAGCGAAGAGGCGGATTATCCCGTGCTCGCGGATTACCGTTGGTTCATCATGGGACTATTCTTCGTTTTGATCGTCTTAGGGGTCGCGCATCTTCTTTCGATGCGGAAGATCTCCAAATGGAACCTCGCCGACAACACCAGATCGCGCGAATGACGTTGTTGTTTTACGTTTTTTGATGGGACATTAAAATCTAAGGTATGGCAAAGAAAAAGAAAAAACGTTGGGGGGACCGACGCGATGGGGCCTTGATACGTGACATCGACTCCATGCATTTCATCACGCCGTTAATCCATCCCAATCGCTGCGACAACGAAGCGTTTCTTCCCTTGCGCATCGACATGGCCCCCGTCCTTGCTTACGTTGAGCGCAAGAACGCGGAAGGCTCGTCGATGCTTAGCACCTATTTCCACGTCATTACCGCGGCGCTATTGAAACTCATCGTTTTGCGCCCGCAGCTAAACCGCTTCATCGCCAACCACCGGATCTACCAACGTAGTTACATCTCCGCCTCCTTCACCGTGAAGAAGCGGTTCGCCGACGATGGGGAGGAGACGCTTGCCATCGTCCACGCCGACGAAAACACCACCATGGCCGATATCCACGCCCAAATCGAGGAGCAGATCCGCATCACCCATTCCACCGAAGGCGATTCGTCCACCCAATTCATGAACCGTGTCATGAAGATGCCTCGCTTCATCTCTAGCGCCATGGCGGCGGTCTGCCGTTTCTTGGACCGTCGGGGCAAGGTGCCGAAATCCTTCATCGCGTCCGATCCGTTTTATAGCAGCGCCGTTTTGTCAAACATCGGCCCAATGGGGATGGAAGGGGGTTTCCACCATCTGACCAATTGGGGAACGTGCTCCATCTTCTGCCTCATCGGGAAAAAGAAGAAAACGGCATCGATTGAAAAAGACGACTCCGTGAAAATCGCCGAGACATGCGATCTAGGCTTCACCCTCGACGAACGCATCGCCGACGGGTATTACTACGCCAAAAGCATGCGCATCTTCTGCCGCATCTTGGCGCATCCGGAAATCCTAGACCAGCCTTTTTGCACGCCAGTCCCCTATACGAAAAACGTTTAAAATCGCTGGATTTGCCGCAATTTGCGGATATTTTTCGTCGCGCTACCAAAGATTCCTATGGATTATAGGATCGTTATCCGGCCTTCCCCGTTTTCGTTTCCATACTTCGTGGGGATTTCCCCTTGCAGGGTATCTTTGATGTAAGTAATTAGAAGTTGTAGGTCCTTCGGCCCAATCATCTTCGTTTCGCAAGAAGAGAACATGCTCATGCCATCTCCACCGTTGCATAAGGTGAAGTTGCAGCCGCTGACGGTATAGGTTTTCTCTAAGTCGATATCCTCGCCTCCGATTTTGATGTCTTTGACCCTGTATTGCCCATCGACGCGGACGAAGGCGCCGGAATCATCGGTAACGACGGAAGTGGGGATGGCGCTATCGATGGCGTAGGTGAGGCTAGAAGGCTGGACGAAGCCCCCACTGAAGGCGGGGTAATTCTTCGCCCCCATCTCCAGGCAATCCTTGATTTGCTGACCGGTGGCTTCGATCATCACCGTGTCGTTATCGAAGGGGAAGACGGACAGCGCGTCATTATAGGTGATGTCCCCGGCTTTGACGTCGCTGCGGATGCTGCCGCCGCTTACGATACCGATGTCGCTATGGAAATAGGAGGTGAAGCAATCCGCGGCGAGATTGGCGAGGTTGCTCTCTTCGCTACGCACTTTCCACGTGCCGTCGTCTTTTCTGGCGCGCAAGGCGTAGTCGCTATGGCCGATCTTCACGGATAGTTTCTCGTCGAGGTGACTTTCGATGTCGGCGATCTTGTCATGGATGCCTTGGTCAATCTCCTCGGAAGAATGGAGGATCTCGTCTTCGACGGTTTTGGCTTGGAGATCGATCGTCATGACCCCGACGGCTTTGTTGTAGGAACCCACTTGGGCGATGGTTATCGGCTTACCGGTTTTGTCCTTGACATGCTGGACGTATTCTTGATGGGAATGGCCATCGATGAAGGCGTCGGCCCCGCTGATATGGGCGGTGATGACGTCGCTGCGGTAACGTTGTATGACTCCGTTTTGGCCAACGTGGCCGAGCAAGATGACGTAATCGGCGCCTTCTTCGCGCGAGGCGTCGATCGCGTTTTGGACGGTGGAATAAAGCAGTTCGCCAGTTTCGTCCTGGCAGAAAGAATAGAGGAAATCGCCATTGGCGTCTTGGAAGTAGACGGGGTTGGCTTTGATCAAGGATTCGGGGGTGGTGATGCCAACGAAAGAGACACGTACTTCGCCAACGCTGGTCTGGTAGGACTCGATGTGGTAGGGAGCGAAGAGGCATTTCTTCGTCAAGGCGTCGATATAGTTGCAGGAGACGTAGGGGTAGGAGGCCATTGCGGCGAGTTCGTTTAGCCGAGCCACCCCATAATCGAATTCGTGGTTGCCGATGGTGGAGACGGTGAAGTTCATCGCGTTCATGATGGCGATGATGTCCGCGCCCTTGCTTAAGGTGCCCACCGAACCGCCTTGGATGTGGTCGCCCGCATCCGCCAACGCGACGTTTTTGTAGCGTTTTTGCATTTGTTTTCGCACTCCGGCGACGGATTCATAACCAATTGCGACGCCTTTTTTATCGAGGTTGTTCTCGATGGCGCAGTGGACGTCGTTGGTGTGGACGATGATGATTTTGGAGTCGTCTAGACCCGAATGGGAGCACCCGCTTAGACAAACGAGCAGCAGGTTCATGAAGATAAGTGTTTTGCCGATAGCGCCGAACATAGTTTTGATTTCCATTGCCCCATTATCCCATCCCGCGGTCGATTTTGTAATCACGTTGGCATCCCCATTTCCACCTTTGCCTTATGGGAAAGACGAATCGGAGGCGCATTTGCCCTATCGGTGCAAAAGGTCTTCCTACCCGAGCGCGCGTCTATGCTAAAATGATTGACATGTTCAAATCATTGGTCCTTTTGGCGTTATTGCCTTTCCTTCCGTTATCGTCTCTCCACGCGGAGGGAAACCTCGCCGAGTTTGGCGAAGCGCCATCGAGCCTAGCTACTCCCCATCATCTACTCCATGACGAAGAGGACGACGTGAGCTATCGCGATGACGTGCCGGTGCTCGTGAACCATTACCTCCTCCCCAATAAGCGTGTTTTCTCTAGCGTATATTCCGATGAGATCTTCTTCCGCTCGACCTATGAATACCACCATCTTTTGGCGCGCCAGTCCTGCGGCTTAGCCGTTGCCGCCTTCAACGTCGCGGAAAAAGAGGATGAGGAAAACCAGCCCGGCGCTTTGCCCGATTATTTTAGCAACATCGGCTTTGGCACCGTCCGTTACGACGATTACGACAAAGAGACCTCCATGTTTACCGTCGCTAGCGCCATCGCCGCGAAGGACATTTTTTTTGGAGAAGAAAAAGCAAGGGTCATCGCGGTGGCGATCCGCGGGGACAAATACGAAAACGAATGGGAATCCAATTTCACCTTAGGGGATGAAGCGCGGCATAAAGGGTTTGGCCAGGCGGCGAACCTCGTCATCGACCGCGTCCTTTCCTATTACACGACCTACCCTTCGACTTTGCCCACGAAATTCTGGATCACGGGCTTTTCCCGTGCGGCGGCGATCGCCAATTTGGTGGCGGCGGGCCTAGGCCATGTGCTGGAAAAGGAGAAGGACAACATCTTCGCCTATACCTTCGCCACCCCGGCCGCGATCCAAGCGGAGGAAGCAGGCGCGGAACAGGGGTATGGCTATATTTATAACATCCTTGGCTGCGCGGATGTGATTCCACAATTCGTGCCGAAGCAATGGGGCTTTTCCCGTTATGGGGTCGATTGCTGGATGAATGGGGTGGAAACCGATTCGACCTTCGATTACAAATACCAAACCGTCCAGAAGCGTTTGGGGGAACTAGGGGCGACGACTCACTATGTGCCCGAACTCAATTTCCGTTTGCGGATGTTCTATGGGCTCTTGCTCGAATTCTCCGTCGACCAAGACGCGTTCGTCGAGCTCCTCCAGCCCGTCTTCATCTCCGTCATGCAATCCCATGACGTCAATTCCATCTTGGAGCTACTACGCAATACCTTGATCCGTTATGATGAGTTCTCTTCCGCGACGGCGGCGCAGAAAGACGTCATCATCGACGCCGCCTTGGCTATGATCCAGCCGGTTTTGACCGGAACGGGGTTCATGAGCGGGAAGAAGTCATCCACGGCAGTACCGTTGATGGGCTTGGTGCATGAACATTTGCCCGAGATTTACCTCTATAAGCTTTATTGTCTCGAGGGAAAAGACCTCTTCGCCAAACATAACGCCTACGATTGCGTCCTCTTGGACAATAACACCTATCGCCTCATCGACCTTGACGCCAAGCAGGAACTGCTTCGCGTTGAAGGTGGGGTGAAAAAGCTAAGCGATTACGCTATTTCCCTTCACCGCGATTACGCCCTTTTCGAAAGCACCAATCGCCCCGTGCTCGTTTTGCCTCATGATGGCCATTATGCTTTGGAATATTCCTTAAGCGAAGGGGCGAGCCTATCCTCTTCGGTCATCCCTTTCGGTCCGTATTACGTGTCCCATCTTTCCAAATACGTCCTTGAAATCGGGCCGAGCGATGCGCGAGAGGGCACTTTGGTTACCGTAAACGAAGGCCAAGCCACCTATATGGGGAAACTCTTTTCCACTACGCCAAGCCAAACTAACGACGAACTCGGCACTAGCCGGCTATATATGTCCTACCACGTCTACGTCTTCCTGCTTGGCTTGCTCGTGGGGTTCCTCCTCGTCGCGTTATTATGGATCTTTGCCTTAATCTACAAACTCATCAGCAAGAAGAAACTCCGCCCCGTGCGCCTAGCGATCTTGTCCCTGCTCATCTTAGCGGCGGTGGAAGGGGAGACGATGTTCTGGTTCTCATCGAACCTTCTCCTCTATAACGTCTTGTTCAAGGTCGTCGTCGCGATTTGCGTGCTCGTCCTTTATCTTTTGGGCAAGCGCCTCAAAGACTTTAAGCGGATCGATAAGACGGTTCTGCCGGCTTTGCTACTCTTCTCCGCTTCCTATGTGCTCGCCTCAGTACACGTCATCACGTCGCTTAGCCTTGCCTTTGCGGGGGCGGTGTACCTAATCGTCTATCATCTACGTAAGGAGAAGATGAAGCCGCATCAATGGCTGATATACGCCTTAACCATGATCTTTGGCTTGCCTTTGGCCATGGCTTTCGTTGGCTTCGCCTCCCCCGATGCCATCGCTTACCTATGCTTTGTTCCGGCGATGGCGCTGGTCGGCTTCAGCGTTTTGGCATTCCCTGGGAGACGGCATGGGGCGTGTTTCCTTTGGATCGCGGCGATGGGGGCGTTAGGGGTATATCTCTTCTCAAACCCCAATATCTTTATCGCCTCGATTCTTTTCGTGGCCTTCATGGGGTTGGCGCTCGTCTTGTTCGCCATAAGCTATGATGTCCCGCCTTCGAGCGAACCCGCTTTGGAGAGGATCGGCGTCGAAGTGAAAGAGCAATAATCCAATAGGTGCGACCGGAACCGTCTTGTCTACGATTCAAACAGGAATCTCCTAGGCGAGTATCGAAGCGTTGCTGAGGCGGCAAGGGTCACCGGGGTCGCCAAAGCGAATATCTGCCGCGCGTGTAAGCATAACTACCATCCAATCCAAAAAGGCTTTTCCTTCGCATGTAAAAAGAAAGAGGGATGACCCGTATCGTGTTTCGTTCTTTTTAGATTATTTCGATGGTATCGAAAGAAATGAGATGTTTTGCACAAAGCTTGGCTTACACTCAGCCTACGAAAATTCGACATTTTTCTGGAGCTTATTTTGCGGGTATTAAACTGCAGGCATCGGGCTCCGTCGATATGCGTTTCCTTCTTAATTTTGTTTGAATCAGCATTATTGAAAAAGTGATTGTAATCTTTGCTAATCATCTATATTTCTCCAAAAAGTGAGAGATTCAGCCAAATTTGGAGGATTATGATGAGAAATTACATTAGATCGGTCGCCAAGATTGAGGAAATGGCCAATTCCGTTTTCGGAGATTTCTTGAGTCCGTTAAGCGTCACGTACATTGCTCGTAGGGTGTTGGCGGTTTTGGTCTCCTTTCGGAAAACCTCGATTTTTCGAGCCATATTTTTCTCTTCTGTGGTGTCGAATTCGAATTCGCCAGAAACATATTTGGCCTCTAGGACGAAGGTGACGCCATCCTTGCGATCCAGGATGAGGTCGATTTGGGCGCCGGGTTTGCTGGTTTTACTCTTCCAGGCGTACTCCTTGGTCGCGACATCGGAAAAGCCTGCGACCTTTTTCAAGGACTCGATGTTGTTCAACACGACAAGCTCGAAGCAAAGGCCAGACCACGAATGGTAGGAGGGAGTTCCGATGTACTCCATCCATGATTGCTCGCTTCTTTTCAGGAGGAAGGTGGTGGCAAAGCGCACGAAAGGATCGATCAATTGGTAGACGGCATCGTATTTCTCCTTTGAATAGGCAGTGTAGCGGCGGATGAAGCCACATTCCTCCAATTCCTCCAAGGCGACGGTCAGGGGTTCGCCCCCTCCAATCTTCTTGGCTTTCGCAAGCTCTTGGCGCGTCATGCCCTTTCTCACGGTCGCCATGGTCTCGATGATGGCCCTATGTTTTCCCTTTGCGGAGAAGAGGGATTTAAAAAGCGACGCGTACTCGTGGGAAAGCTCCCCCGACTCGTCAAAGCACAATGAGTCGATGTTCTGTGCGACGCTTTTGCTCGGGTCGAACAAGGACCAATAGTGGGGGATGCCCCCAAAGACCATATACGCGTCGATGAGCTGCTTTGGGCTGTAATCCATGCCGAGCGATTTGGCAAACGTCTTGCATTCCGATAGGGAAAAGGGCTTCAGGTGGACGCGGTGGGTGAGGCGGTTGTAGAATCCGCCTTCGGATTTGAGGATGTTCTTGACGATCCAGGACGTTGCCGAGCCGCAGACGATGAGCACGATGTCCTCCTTGGTGGAGGCATAGGTGTTCCAAAAGAAGTCCAGGGCTGCCTTGAAGTCGGACCTAGCGCCGTCCATCCATGGCGTTTCGTCAAGGAAAACGACGCGCTTTCCAGTCTTTCTTTCTCGATACACCAGCGAACTTTCGAGAATATCTTGAACGCGTGAGAATGCTTCAAACCAGTTTTTTGGCGCTTTGGGATTGGAATCACCGTATTGGCAGAGGGATTGGTGGAACGCCACGAGTTTATCTTTCCTTTTGCCACCGAGCACACCGCTTCCGTAGAAGGCAAACTTCTCTTCTAAGAAGGACTTTATCAGGAAAGTCTTGCCGACGCGCCTTCTTCCATACACGACGACGAATTCCGCTTTTCCGCTGGAAAGGCACTGGGACAGAATTGTCTTTTCGTTTTCTCTTCCAATAAGTTTCATGATCATACCTCAGTTAAATTCCTCCAAATTATATCAAAAATCATTGAATCTGGAGAAATATAATTTATCATTTGCTCTTGTTTTTCGAGGAGGGCGATTCGCTAGGCCTTATTCACGAATCGCTAATCTGATCCCCTAATCTTAATGCACGGAAGAAGATTGGGGATGACAAAATAAAAAGGATATCATGGCTTGGCCATGCTTTGCGCCGTTGCCAAACGCTCCGTTTTCTTTGGAGGGCGAACTATACATTGACGATGAAAAAATGAACATTGGAGCAAAAAAACATGAACATTAATGTTCAAATTAACTCGATTAAAGGAAGAATCGAGGCTTTATCGGCCGCGCCAAGACAAAAGGAAGCCCTCCTTAAGCTCGTGGAGCCTCTCTTCGGTAAGGTGTTCGGTCGTCGCGAGGTGCTCATGATTCTGGGGTGCGCCGTCGCAACGGGCGCCAAATACGTCGCCATCCTCGAAAATGGAGGCGTAATCGAGCCCGTCCAGGGCTTGGGAAAAGGGAAAGTTTCGCGGTAAAATGACTTCCAAGGAAACAAGCAGCGGAGAAAAACGCGATGAAGGATAGCTTTGCGGAGATAAAACTGTTTCAGGTCAAGCCCGAAAAGACGGACCAGTTCGAGGAGATGATAGAAAGAATGTCGGCCGACCAGGCGAAATGGGAGGGCTGCGTTTCCATAAGGTACCTCAAGAGATCCTATACCATAGACGGAATCGAACTCGGCAACCCACCGAGGGAATTGACCAAGGTCGTTAAATGCGTGAAGTACTATTCCTACTGGGAGTTCGATTCAAAAGAAAACTACGGGAAGGCTATAAAGAGATTCTTTGACTGCTACAATAAAGATCTGCAGAAGCTTTTGATCGCGCCGTTCGACATCAACTTGGGATATGCGCTGTGGTGAGAGGGTTTTCCTAACTCATCGGTGCGTTCGGCCTATGTCTTGGGTGTTCGCTTTGCGTGTACCCTCCATCCATACCATACACAAGCCAATAAAAACAAAAATTGGCTAAAGTATGGTTTTTATTTCGGGAAAAAATGATTCCCAAAATAAACGGTTGGCGACCCGCATCGCGCTCCAACGTCAAAGCTCGACACCGATATTGCCGCGCTTTTTCAAGTGGATGTGAAGCGGCTGAATCAACAGATGAAACGTAATCCTGATCGTTTTCCTGAGGTTTTTTGCTTTCAATTGACCACAGAAGAATTTGGATGCTTGAAGTCACAATTTGCAACTTCATTCGGGCCAGGTGGAAAAACCAAGCTTCCCTACGTCTATACGGAACAAGGAATCATCGCCCTTTCTAAGAGCATCCTGCCGATTCCTTTTCCCCGATACTCGGGCAGCACGCAGAGCCCGTTGGTTTTGGTGTACCCCCTAGGAGGATGGCCCTCTCCCTCACGCCATCAAATCCTTTAGGGTAACTATGTTTTGATAGGACCACATGTATTCGTGCTTGGCGATGCCGAATGTCGTGATAAGAACCTTGTGGACAACGCATTTCTTTGGAAGAAGTTCCGACACGGCGATTTCGCGCCGGGTCAGTTTCCTTTCCTCCTGCGAATCGAGCCGATACTCGTCAGAGACGAACTTGGCCTCACAAAGGTCGGCTACGTTATCGGCGCGGACGATCAATAAGTCGATCTGGGCGCCCTCGGATTCATCGCCGCCACGTTTGGTATAGGCGCTTTCCTCGCTGCGGACGCCAGAGATTCCTAGGGCACGCTTGATTTGGGGCACGTGGAGGAAGCATAGGTTCTCAAACGCGAGGCCGCGCCAGGAGACGACGCGCGGATTGTCGAGGTTCTTCATCCAGAAATCGGCGTTGAGCGATTCCCGCCCGTCGACGAAGCGCAGATAGAACCAGCAGAAGGGGTCGCTCAGGCGGTAATACGGTTCCCGACGTCCCATGCCGAACGGAAAATACTCGACGATGAAATCGCTGTCCGCCAGAGCGCGCAGATAATCGGTCATGGCACCTCCGCCGGTGATTTTGGTCGATTCCTCGATTTCCTTTCGCGTGAGTCCCATCCTCCTTTCGGACAAGGCTCTCACGATCGCTTTCATCGTCTCGGGGTTGCTGAAAACGGACCCGAATAAGCGGTCGAATTCCCTTCGCAGGGCCGCTTTTTCGCCAAAGAAGCAACCGTCGACGTATTGGGCAATGCTCTGGCCCGCTTCCATGGGGTTCAGGTAGAATGGAATGCCGCCGAAGACCATGTAGGCCTGAGCGATATCGTAATCGGACAGAACGACCCCATTTTCATGGAAAAGGGCTTTGCATTCACCAAGCGTAAGTGGGCTGAGCCGTATTTCCCTCGTGAGCCTTCCGTATAGGCCGCCATGGTTGTTGATAAGTTTGTTCGTCATCCATGATGTGGAGGACCCGGCGACGATGAAAAGCAAGTCCTTCTGGCGACAGCCCCAGCCGTTCCAGAAACCCTCCAATGCCGTAATGAATCCGGACTTCGGCGTATCCATCCATGGAAGCTCGTCGATGAAAACGACTTTCTTGCCCTTCCTGACTTTTTTACCGTCGATGATTCGCTCCATCCGGAAGAAGGCCTCTTCCCAGGTTTTCGGAGGCAATGTCCCGCTTTCGCCTTCCCGTAATAAAGAGGTATGGAAATGCGCGAGCTGTTTTTTCATTGAGCTTTCTTCGGAACGGATGGAGGTTCCTTCGTTTTGCTCCTCCTCGATAGGAGAGAGCCCGTTGTGGCGGAAGACGAATCGACCAGCGAACGTTTCGTTGACCAAATACGTTTTCCCGACTCGCCGCCTTCCGTAGACGCCGACGAATTCGGCCCTATTGCTGCGATAAGCGGTTTCGAGTTTTTTGATTTCTGCGATTCTCCCAATCATATTTTTCTCCTATAAAACGCCTTGAATAGATAAAAATCTATTTCACGGCGGATTATAGCATGAAACATTTAGGCAAACAATAACGGCGGAAGTCGAATTATAAATCGCCGTGAACTGATAAAAACGGTCTAAACGGCCGAAAATAAACGTAGAAGCAAAAACCCGCATCGCGCTCCGCCAATTCGAAAAGCTTCCTTCCGCTTTTCTTTCTAAGCACCCAAACCCCTGGCAGAAAAGGGTGGTCGCGTGACCGCACTTTTGTTGTTATATCAAGCCATTCTCATCAAGGCTCGTCGCGTTGCCTTGGATCAAGGGCAAACAATAAGCGATGTAACGCGCGTCGATGTTGTCCCCGGATGCGTTGATGTAGTGCTTAGGCAAATAGACGACGCGGTTGGCGATGTCGCGAATATCCCGCGTTTGGTAGCGTACCGCATATTCGTCCCTTTCCTCCCTAAGAATGCACACCATGCATCCGCTTTGCCCGTGGATGGATGAATTCAAGGCAAACGCGGCAGCGCCTTTGGCTTCCTCGATATCCCTAAGACAGGGCAAGAAACAGGAGGCGCGGTTTAAGACCGAAAGCTCGATGGCCCGGGTCTTGATGCCATGCTTTTCCACTAAAGAGGCAAGAAAGGAAGATACTCCACCTACCTGACGATGCCCAAAGACGTCTTCCCTAGAAGAGGAGGTGGCGATGAGCTCCCCGTTTTTGTCGCGAATCCCTTCGGAGACGACGACCAAACAACGCCCTTTCTCTTTATAGGTCTTGGCGCATTTGTCGAGGAACTCCTGCAGGACGAAAGGAACTTCGGGAACATAGATATAATCGGGCGCATAGCCTTTCAAGGAAGCAAGGATGCTGGAAGCGGCGAGAAATCCGGAATCGCGTCCCATCGTCTCGATGATGTTGACGCGCCCTTGTTTATAGGTCGCGTCGTCCATCGCGACGCTTAAGGTGGCATTGGCCACGAATTTGGCCGCGGTGCCGAACCCGGGCGTATGGTCGCAGCCATAAAGGTCGTTATCGATGGTTTTGGGAATGCCCACGACGCGCAGGGGCAAGTGGTGAAACAAGGCATAAGCGGATAGCTTCGCGGCCGTGTCCATCGAATCGTTGCCCCCGTTAGGAAAGACGTAATCGATCGCGTAATCCTGCAGGGTTTTGATGACGTTTAAGGCTTGGTCGCTTTGGGGATCAGGGTCAAGGCGTAATCGCGCCGAACCGAAATAGGCCCCGGGACGAAACAGGATATCGGGCGGGTTATGGATATCGATCTCCTCAAGTTTCCCTTGAAGCAAACCATCGATGCCAAAGCGCGAGACATAGACATGTCCCTGAATGTTTTGACGACGATATTCCTCCACCAAGCCAAGGAAGGAGGCGTTGATGACGGATGTGGGGCCGCCGGATTGGAAATAGAGGATGTTGGCGTTCATATCGACCTAATTCTAGTCGTTTTTACGCTTGCTTTGGTACATCGCTTTGTCGCTTAGGTTGACGGCGGTTTCGATGGACATATCCGGTGTGAGGATGGTGTAGCATCCTACGGATAGCCGTAAGGCGAATTGGTCGGTCTTGTAGTTTTCGGCGGAGCGGGTGATGCGCCTTGTTAGTTCTTCGGCCTCTTCTTTTCCCATGCCGGGGACGATGGCGAGGAATTCGTCGCCACCCATGCGGAAGAGGTAGCTCTGTTTTGGCAAGGATTCTTTGATCGCGTCGCGGGCGAGGCAGATGTAGGCGTCCCCGCTAGCGTGGCCAAAGCGGTCGTTGATGGTCTTAAGGCCATCGCAATCGGCGGAGATGAAGGTCAAGGGGAGTTCGTTTTTGGCTTTTAGGCGTTGGGTGATTTCCTCGAAGTAGAAGCGGTTGTGTAGACCCGTGAGTTGGTCGGTGATGGATTTCGTGCGGAGCTGCTGACGGAGCAATTCGCTGGTGGTGACGTTATTGATGATGGCGATGATGCCCCCGACTTTGCCACTAGGTTCCAGCAGGGGCTCTTTGATGACTTCGAGGTATTCGATGCCTTCGTCGTCGTCTTCTTTGACCGTGTAACGGATCCCTTTGCCGCTTTGCATAACCTTAAGGTCGTTTTGGTGGGCGAGGATGGCGTTGGCTTTGTTTTTGCGTACCTCCATGTCGGTGAGGCCACGGATGGATTCGCCTTTCTTTTGGATGTGGTGCCACCTTTTGGAGCAGAAGACGTATCGGCCTTTCTCGTCTTTGACGTAAATCTGCGAAGGCAAGATCTCCAGCATTTTGGAGAAATCGTCAAAGCCAAGCGACGCGCGGTACTTGATGGTGTTCTTGATGCGTTGGATGACCGTGGCTTTGGTATCGCCTAAGGCGATGAGCCCGACCACGGTATCGGAAAGGTAGTCGTCGTCTTCTTCGGCGTGTTCATGATCGGTGAGGATCAAGACGGGCAGCGAGGAGGCGAAGTTGTTGCGCGCCTTCACGAAGTCCAGGAGGCGCTTTATGTCCTTATGGCCACTGGGGTTATCGATGATCAACGCTTCCATGGAATCATAGGATTCATGGAGGAAGGTGGTGATTTCATCACAGGAGGAAGTCAAAATCAAATCGAAGTCCTCTTTGAGGATGTCGATGAGATAACGGGAACGGGGCGTTTCTTCGGTATAAGCGAAGACGATTTTGTTCATGGCGGCGACTTTCGACGGATGGTTTATAGGGAACGGGGGTCTCCTTATTGTTTCAGGGCCCCGAGGGTTTCCGATTTCGATGGATACCCCATTATATAAGGGCGCGTAAGAAAAGCGAGCGCATTTGAGCGTTGTATACCATCCCATCCTTTTTTGTTTGCGAATGCCACGTTGTTTACGGGTTTTTTCTTTGGCATATACTTTGTATTGTGGATCGAGGTACCCGTTATGGCCGTTAAAGATCGTTGGAAGACCTTTGGCAAAAGCG